>OBEQ010440165.1_pt1 | contig 45934 bp, 37 predicted proteins | sample 1670901 | NCBI WGS metagenome assembly OBEQ01 (sample SAMEA104232315, study PRJEB22302) | groundwater metagenome | biome: forest; feature: aquifer; material: groundwater | place: USA | collected 2011-08-07 | depth 5.4 m
ACGGCAGAAGCCGCATGAACGCTCAATTCTGAGACTCTATTTTCATAGCAGGGAGCGTTCTTGGCCTTATCTTAGCGCCTATGGCAGAGGATGCCCGCGCTCCCAGAGCCTGCCTTTTGGCCTATTCCTTGCATTCATACCCCCAGCCACCGGGGGAGCCATGCATGTCGGAACGCTACGATCGTGGTCATTCCACCAATCTTGTCGGACTCCCGACAGGATTGTTGGCTTCCGTCTCATTCAACGATTTTCCAGTGCCCCTGGCCATTGCCGGGGTGCGCGAGATGTATGGCAGCCTGTTCGAGATGCTCGGTCAGGCTGAAACGCCCGAGGAAGCCTCCGAGGTCTTCATGGGCTATATGGGCATTGCCTTCGGCCTGGACCCGGAACAGCGCGACGGCAACGATGTGCGGGGGCATCGGCGGTTCCGTTCCAGCTATCTGCGGCTGCTCAAAGGCTGGGGCTATGACACCAACGCGCCGGAGGGGGCGGTGCTCAAGGGCTGGGTGGAAAGCCGGTTCGGCCTGATTCCGAACTTCCACAAAAAGCCGTTGATCTCGCGCTCGTCGTCACCGGCCTGGGCGCGCTATGTGGAAGAAAAGATGTCCAGCCGCTTCCACAACAATGCGATACAGACCCAGCTTGATCTGCTTTACACCTTCAGCCAATGGAGCCAGGCCCGGTTCCATTCGGTGGGCCGGCGGCATCTTACCCTGTATCGCGGCGTCAACGACTTCGAGGAAAATCTGCTCATCGAGCGCATTGACAAGCGCACGGCTATCGTAAGACTGAACAGCATTGTATCGTTCAGCTCGCAACGGGATATTGCCGAGCAATTCGGCGACTTCATCATGGAGGCGCGGGTGCCGGTGGTGAAGGTGATGTTCTTCAACGCCCTGCTGCCGACGGCACCGCTCAAGGGCGAGGCGGAGTACATGGTGATCGGCGGCGACTATCGGGTCGGCGTCAGTTATTTCTAAGGAGGCGAACATGGATATGCGCAACAAAGCCATGGGAGCCTATCTCGGCCTGGCGGTGGGCGACGCGCTGGGCGCGACCGTCGAATTCATGACCCGGGGCGAGATCGAAACCAAATACGGCACCCACTGCAAGATGATCGGCGGCGGCTGGCTGAAGCTCAAGCCGGGTCAGGTCACCGACGACACCGACATGTCGCTCCGACTCGGCCGGGCCATTCTGCGCTCGGGCGGCTGGAATCCACAGGCGGCATGCGAAGAATTCGCCGAATGGCTGAAAACGAAGCCGATTGATGTCGGCAATACTTGCCGCCGCGGCATTCGCCGCTTCATGACCGAAGGCACCCTGTTCACCCAGCCCCATGATGGCGACGGCGGCAATGGCGCCTGCATGCGGCTGCTGCCGGCGGCGCTGGCGACGGTGGGGCGGCCCGACCTGATGGAAACCTGTATCCTCGAACAGAACCACATTACCCACCACCACCCCCTGTCGGACGCGGCGGCGCTGACCCTGACGCGCATGGTTCACGCCCTGTTGCAGGGCGGCGGCATCAAGGCGGTGCGGGCAGAGGCCAACGCCCTGGTGGCGCAGTACAAAACCTTTCGCTTCGAGCCGTTCAAGGGCATGTCCTCGGCCTATATCGTCGACACCATGCAGACGGTGCTGCACTGCTATTTCCGCACCGACAGCTTCCAGTCCTGCGTCATCGAGACCGTCAACCACGGCGGCGATGCCGACACCACCGGAGCCATCGCCGGTATGCTGGCCGGCGCCACCTATGGCGCCAGCGCCATTCCCCAGGGTTGGCTGCGCAAGCTGGATACCGGCGTGAGGAGTGAAATCGTCGAGCAGACCCTGGGTCTTCTCGAAATAGCAGGCACCTCTCCGTAATCCGTACCCTGCATGCCCTTGACCTGACACTACCACCTGTCACACTTTAGAGCCGCCAATGGACTTATCCCTATGGAGGCAAGCTGGTGTCTCGTTCGGCCTCGCTGCTTGCGATCTGGTTCGCCGCAGCCGCCCTTAGTCTGACCCTGACCGCCGCGCCCGCCGCCGCCGATCAGGCTGCCGGCGTGGCGGCTTACGAGGCCGGAAATTACGAGCAGGCGCTCAAGGAATGGACGGAGGCCGCCGAAGCCGGCGACCTGGCGGCCATGCGCAATCTCGGTCACCTCTATCGCTGGGGCAAGGGTACCAAGCGCGATCTGGAAAAGGCCCGCTTCTGGTACCGCAAGGCCGCCGAGGGCGGACTCGAGCCGGCGCAGCTCAATCTCGCGCTGATGTATCTCGACGGCTATGGCGGTGACTCCGACTACAACGAAGCCGCCCGCTGGCTGGACCGTGCCGCCAAGCAGGGCAATCCGGTCGCCCAGTACCAGTTGGCCCGGCTGCTCGAGGAAGGGCGCGGCGTCGATCGCAACACCTATCGCGCCCGGGAATTGTACGAGCAGGCGGCCCAGAAGGGCGTCGAGCAGGCGCGCCAGCGGCTTGCCGAGTTGCAGACACCCACCCCCACCCCTCCCCCCACCCCTACGGGCAAGCTCCCCGTCGCCAAGGTGGAGCCGCCGCAGGTGGCCGCCAAGCCAGAACCGGCCAAACCGGCGGCCGTGCCGGCTGCCAAGCCGGTGGTGGAAGCTGCCAAACCGGTTGTTGAGGCTCCCAAGCCGGTGATCGAGGCTCCCAAGCCCGAAGCGCCGAAGGTGGATGAGGCGAAGCCGGCACCCGAGCCCACCGTGGCGCCGGAGCCAGCCAGGACGGCCGATACCAATATCGCCGACGCCCAGCCCGCCGAGCCGATCTCCCCGCTCAAGCCGGACGAAGTGCCCGACCTGTCGCCGGCCGAACAGAAGGCTAAGGCCGAGGAACAGGCCCGCCTGAAGGCGCTCGCCGTGGAGACGGCCAAGCAGGAGGCCCTCGCCAAGGCCAAGGCCGAACGGGATGCCAAACTCGAGGCCGAAGCCAGGGCCAAGGCCGAACGGCTGGCCAAGCTGGAGGCGGACAAGGCCGCCAAGCTGGAAGCCGCCAAGCAGGCCAAGGCCGAACAGCAGGCCAAGCTGGAGGCGGACAAAGCCGCCAAGCTGGAGGCCGCCAAGCAGGCCAAGGCGGAACAGCAGGCCAAGCTGGAAGCCGCCAAGCAGGCAAAATTGGACGCCGAAGCCAAGGCCAAGGCGGACAAGGAGGCCAAGCTTGCGGCCAAGCAGGAGGCCGAACGGCAGGCCAAGGCTGAACAGCAGGCCAAGCTGGACGCCGCCAAGCAGGCCAAGGCCGAGGCCGCCGAAAAAGCCAAGGCCGATCTGGCCGCCAAGCTGGAAGCCGACAGTCTGGCCAAGGCCAGACTCGAAGGCGAACGACAGGCCAAGGCCGAGGCTGCGGAACGGGCCAAGGCGGAAGCCGCGGAAAAGGCCAAGGCCGATCTGGCCGCCAAGATCGCCGCCGACAGTCTGGCCAAGGCCGAACGTGAGGCCGAACAGCAGGCCAAGGCGGAGGCCGCGGAAAAGGCCAAGGCCGATCTGGCTGCCAGGATGGCTGCCGACACTCTGGCCAAGGCCGAAGCCGCGGAAAAGGCCAAGGCTGATCAGGCCGCCAGCAAGGTAGAAGCGGAAAAGCGGGCCATTGCCGAGATCGCCGCCAAACTCGAGGCGGAACGTCTGGCCAGGGCGGAGATCACCGCCAAACTGGAAGCCGAGCGGCTGGCCAAGGCGGAGATGGCCGCCAAACTGGAAGCCGAGAAGCAGGCCAAGGCGGACGCCGCCGAAAAGGCCAAGCTGGCCATGGCCGCCAAGCTGGAAGCCGAGAAGCAGGCCAAGGCGGACGCCGCCGAAAAGGCCAGGCTGGCCATGGCCGCCAAGCTGGAAGCCGAGAAGCAGGCCAAGGCGGCAGCCGCTGAAAAGGCCAAACTCGCCATGGCCGCCAAAGAAGCCGAGAAGCAGGCCAAGGCCGAGCAAGCCAAGTCCAGACCGGCTGAAATGACCGAGTCCGAAAAGCTGGCCAGGGCCAATCTCCAGGCCAAGCACGAGGCCCCGGCCAAGGCCGAGCATCCTCCGGTCGACGCCGCGGCCGGTCACAAGGCGGTGGCCGCGCATCTGGCATCCTATAACGACCGGGTGACCGCGGAAACCGGGTGGCGCACCTTGAGCCATGGCTTTGCCCGCGCCCTGACCGGCCTGGAGATGCGCATCATTCAGACCGACGTGCCGGGCAAGGGCATGTTCTACCGCCTTTATGCCGCCGGCTCGCGCGATAAGCTGGATGCCTTGTGCGCCGCCCTGCGGGCCAAGGAACTGTACTGCATGCTCAAGACCGTGGAGTAAGGAGACGACCGCTTACCGCTCCGTTTCCCAATCCGTCATGCCCGGACTTGATCCGGGCATCCACGCCTATCCGCTGCTCAAATGCTTGCCTTGCGGCACCATGTGGATGCCCGGGACAAGCCCGGGCATGACGATCCGTTGAAGCGATTGTTTCTGACCATTGCCCAATCACCTTGTCTGTGGCGGGCGGTTCTCCATCGCCCGTCACATATTGTTCCGGTGTTGCGAAAACATTGCGTTCTATCCTCCCTTATTTAACCTTCAGGCGAAGTGCGTTAGCCTGCCGGCAAAGTAAGGGGGGGATAAATTATGGAGCGGTTCTGTCGGGTCGTGCAGCGCATCGCTGCCGCCGCGTTGGCTGTCGTGTGCGGAGAGGCGTTGTGCGGGGGGGCACAGGCCGATGACTACAAGGCCGAATACGCCTTGTCGACCGTGGTGTCGGACAACTTTCCGTTCGGTTTCGCCGGCAAGCGCTGGGCAGAGCTGATCGCTGAAAAGACGCAAGGGCGGATCGTCGTCCGCACCTATCCAGGCGTCAGTCTGGTGGGTGGCGATCAGACCAAGGAATTTACCGCCCTGCGTCAGGGCATCATTGATCTGGCGGTCGGGTCGACCATCAACTGGTCGCCACAGGTCAACGAACTTAACCTGTTTTCCATGCCGTTCCTGATTCCCGATCATCGCGCCTTTGACGCCTTGATCCAGGGCGAGGTCGGCACGGCCCTGTTCGCCGCGCTGGAGGCCAAGGATGTGATCCCGCTGGCCTGGGGTGAAAACGGGTTTCGCGAAATCTCCAATTCCAAACGGCCGATCAGCGCGCCGCAGGACATGATCAATCTGAAGATTCGGGTCGTCGCCAGCCCGCTGTTCGTCGATACCATGAAGGCCTTGGGGGCGGAGCCGGTCCAACTGAGCTGGGCCGACCTCAAGCCGGCGGTTGCCGCCGGCCTCGTGGATGGCCAGGAGAACCCGCTGGCCATTTTCCAGGCGGCCAAACTGCACGACAGCAATCAGAAATACCTGACCTTGTGGGGGTATGTGGCCGATCCGCTGATCTTCGTCGTCAACCGGCAGGTCTGGGAATCGTGGTCTGAAGAGGATCGCAGCCTCGTCCGCGAGGCCGCAATCCAGGCCGCGGCCGAGGAAATCGCCATGGTCCGCAAAGGCGACGATGCGCATCTGCGCGACATCCGAGCCCAGGGGGTTTCCGTCACCACCCTGTCACCCCAACAGAAAACCGCCTTCCAGCAGGCAACCTGCGACGTCTACACCAAATGGGCCAAATCCATCGGCCCCGGCCTGATCGCCAAGGCCGAAGCCGCGGTGGCCCATGCAAGGGATTGAGCGGTGAGATCGAAATGCGCCTCGGTGAGTTACCTGCGGCTGGAGAGATCGCAGGTAACTCGGATAAACACGGATATCAACGGATGAACGCAGATAAGGTAAGAGCCTGTCCGGAAATGAATGAAGCATTTTCAATGCGTCATATTCATCCCTCGTCATTCCCGCGAAAGCGGGAATCCATGCCGGCCGCGGATTCCAGGCGGCGCCATGGACCCCCGCTTTCGCGGGGGTGACGAACAATGCGGTTGAATCATTTATTTTATTTCCGGACAGCCTCGACGCACTCTAAAATACTTATGCCGCCGGCGGCCGTTATGTGATCGAAAAACTGCGGTTCTGATGGATACATCCGTGTTTATCCGTGTTCATCTGCGTTACCTGCGCTGCAAGTCACCTCGACACCGCGGAGCGTCAGGTTCGATGCCGCGGTTATTTCCACTCGTCGCCATCACCCCCGCAGCCCTTCCCCCAACAGCGAAAATTCCGCGGCGCGGGGGGAGCTGGCTCGCCACACCAGGCCGAGACGGCGGGATGCCGGTTCGGCCAGCGGGCGGACGATCAGGTCGGTGCCGCGCAGCACATTGCCGTCGATCGCCAGTTGCGGCAGCAGGGTCACCCCCAGGCCGTTCGCCACCATCTGCACCAGGGTATGCAGGCTGGTGGCCATCAGGCCGGTCGGGGCCTTGCCCGGCAGGTGGCAGGCGGCGAGGGCGTGGTCACGCAGGCAATGGCCTTCCTCCAGCAGCAACAGGTCGGCCTCGGCCAGATCGGCGAAGGAGATGCTGGGATGCGCGGCGAGGGGATGATCGGCCGGTGCGGCGAAGACGAACGGGTCGTCGCCCAGGTCCAGCGTCGTCACCGCTTCGGCCTCGTAGGGCAGGGCCAGCAATGCCGCGTCGATATGGCCGGCGGTCAACGACTCCAGCAGTCGCCCGGTCAGATCCTCGCGCAGATGCAGCTTGAGGCTCGGATAGCGGGCGCGCAGGCGGGGCAGGGCGGTGGGCAGCAGAAAGGGACCGATGGTCGGGATCACTCCCAGCCGCACCACTCCCGACAACGGCTGCTGCGCCGCATGGGCGATATCCACCATGTCTTCCGCGCCGCGCAGCACCTCGCGCGCCCGCTTCACCACCTCTTCCCCCAGCGGAGTCAGCATGACCCGGCGCTTGGTGCGTTCGACCAGCATGACGCCGAGCAGCGACTCCAGTTCTTGCAGTCCGGCCGACAGGGTCGACTGGGTGGCGAAACAGGCCTCGGCCGCCTTGCCGAAATGGCAGTGTTCGGCCAGGGCGACCAGATAGCGGAGCTGGCGCAGGGTGGGCAGTGGCTTCATGGAGTCACGATAGGATGCGGTCGCCCGTCTGCCCAGCAAAACCCATCGACAAGCCCGGAGCACCGGTATAATACCATTTCACCAATGAAGTGACCTTCATTGGCACGCCCTCGCCGGGCGCGCTCCGCGCTTGGCCGCCGCCGCAATGGCGGCCAACCAGCGGTCATGGGGCAAAAGTCAGGGCCGCTGTAACCCTTGGTCGTCATGTCGGCACGTACTTCTGTTCCGCTCCGCCTCGCCCTGTTCTATATCGCCTTCTTTGCCGGCGTCGGCATCCACTTGCCGTTCTGGCCGGTGTGGCTGAAGGCGCAGGGCATGGATGCCGGACAGATCGGCGTGCTGCTGTCGGCCACCTTCTTCACCAAGATCGTCTCCAATCCGCTGGTCGGCCATTGGGTCGACCAGCGCGGTGACCGGCGCTGGCCGATGGTGCTGCTGTCGCTCGGCAGCGTGCTGTCCTTCGTCCTGTTCGTCCTGGTCGGCGGCTTCTGGCCGTTGCTGGCGGTGACCATCCTGGCTGGTGCCTTTCTGGCGTCGATGCTGCCGGTGGGCGAGAATCTGTCGATGATGCTGGCGGTGCGCCACAGCTTCGACTATGGCCGGGTGCGGCTGTGGGGGTCGCTGTCGTTCATCGCCGCGGCGACCGGCGGCGGCTGGCTGATTGTCGGCCGGCCGGCTGATCTGGTGCTGTGGATGATCACCGCCGGTCTGGTCGCCACCCTGGCCGCCTGTCTGGCGCTGCCCGACATCGCTACCGACCATGGCCAGTCCCGGCCGCAGCCGCTCGGGCCGCTGCTGAGAAACCCGCTGTTTCTCACCTTCCTGCTGGGTGCCAGCCTGCTACAGGCCAGCCACATGATCTATTATGGCTTTGCCACCCTGCATTGGCAGGCGGCCGGGTTGCCCGGCTGGATGATCGGCCTGTTGTGGGCGGAAGGCGTTATCGCCGAGGTGGTGCTGTTCGCCTTCTCCGGTCGGGTGGTCGGGCGACTCGGTCCGGGCGTGCTGCTGGTGCTCGGCGGGCTGGGCGGGGTGGTGCGGTGGTGCGTGCTGGCCGTTACCACCGACCCCATGGCCCTGTTCGCCGTGCAATGGCTGCATGCGGCGACCTTCGGCTGCATGCATCTGGGAGCAATGCATTTCCTCAACCGCGCCGCGCCGCCCGGCCTGTCGGCGCGGGCTCAGACGCTGCATTCCTCGGTCACCCTGGGCATCGCCTCGGGAATCGGCATGCTGAGCGCCGGCCAGTTGTACGAGTCGCTCCAGGGCGGCGCCTTCCTGGCCATGGCCGCCCTGAGCGCCGGCGGGGCGGTGATGGCCGAACTGCTGCGCCGCAAATGGCGCGGCGGCGTTATCGTCTAGAGCGTGATCCGGAGATCACGCTCCAGCGGCCATTGCGGCCGCTCCTGAGCGCGGAGCGCGCCCGGCGAGGGCGTTGATGACTCCTTCACGGGCGCTTGGTCGGCCCGACTTCTTTTTCCAGCTCGGCGATGCGCTTTGCCAGCGACTCGCGGACGTTCACGGCGACCCAGGGCTTCAGTTCGGCCATCTGCTCCTTGAGTTGGCGCAGCATGACCTTCTTCTGGTCCAGGGTGCGGCGGATCGGCGCGCGGTCGGAATGCTGCCCCTCGTGGGTGCGGTATCCGGCCATGACGGGGTTCTCCTGCTGATGATTGGGGTGCGGACCATGGCGATTTGAGCCGCACCGGGCAAGTGCAAAGAACCCTTGACAGGTCAGCCCGTCCGAGGCCGATGAAATGCTTTCGCAATGCTCCGGCGGCTGCGACAATAAGCCAGCAATGTGGGGAGGCTATGACCTGCGAGCAGCAACGCCGTCGCTCGGATGAGCAGGATCGTGTCGAGGCCTTGAGCCGGGCGATTTTTCTGGGCGCCGACCACATGATGATCGCGACCGGGCGGGATGGGGTGATTCTGGACATCAACCCGGCGGCGGAGCGTGCCCTGGGCTGGACTCGCTACGACCTGATCGGCCAGCACACGCCGATGGCCTTCCATGATCCGGCCGAGATCGAAGCCTATGGCCGACTCCTGTCGGCTCAGATGGGCCGGCCGATCACTGGCGTCGACGTGTTGCTCTGCCGCGCCAGCGATGGTGTGTCGGATGAGCGCGAATGGACCTATGTGCGCAAGGATGGCAGCCGCTTTGCCGTGCTGCTGACGGTCAGCGCATTGTGTGACCGGCGCGGCCAGCCGCTCGGCTATGTGGGCATCGCCAAGGATCTGTCGGCCGACCGCCGCCTGCGCGAGACCGAAAAGGCCCTGACCGATTCGGTAGAACGCTTCGACCGGCTGGCGGCCAATCTGCCGGGCATCGTTTATCAGCGCCTGCTGCGGCCCGATGGCGCGGTTCGGCATACCTATGTCAGCGCCGGCCTGAAGACGGTGCTCGGCTACGAGCCGCAACAACTGATCGATTCGCCGCAACTGTTCTGGCGCATGGTCCATTCCGACGACCTGCCCAGTCTGGTTGACGCCCTGCATCGCGCCGCTTCGACCATGCGCACCGCCGATCTGGTCTATCGCGCACTGACCGCCGACGGCGAGGTGCGCTGGCTGCACAGCATCGCCCATCCCAATATCCTGCCCGATGGCAGCGTGCTGTGGGACGGTCTGGCTCTGGACGTAACCGAAAGCCGGCGCGCCGCCGAAAAGCAGCGTGAAACCGAGCGGGCGCTGGAACTGGCGCAGCGGATGGAGGCGCTCGGCCAGATGGCCGGTGGTCTGGCGCACGAGTTCAACAATCTGCTGATGCCGATTCTCGGGCTGAGCGACCTGGCCGCGCAGTCCCTGCCGCCGGATCTGCCGGCCCGCAGGAATCTGGAACATGTGGTCGACGCCGCGCGCCGTGCCGCCGGCCTGACGCGCCGCATCCTCAATTTCAGCCGCTACGGCACCCCCAGCGGCGAGCCGCAGCCCCTGGCCTCGGCGCTGGCCGATGGGGTGCAGATGATTCGTGCTGTGGTGCCGACCTCGGTCGCCGTCGAGGTTCAACTGACCGAGCGCCCGCTGTGGACCCGCATGGATGATGGCGAGGTCCAGCAGATCCTGATGAACTTGGCCGCCAACGCCGCTTTTGCCCTGCGGGGGCATGGCGGGCATCTGTGGATCAGCCTGGACGCGGTCGATGGCAACGCCCGGCTGGTGGTGCGCGACGACGGTCTGGGCATGGATGCCGAGACGCAGAAGCGCATCTTCGAGCCGTTCTACACGACCAAGCCGGTGGGCGAGGGGACCGGCCTGGGGCTGGCGGTGGTACACAGCATCGTCACCGGGCACGGCGGCAGCATTTCCGTGGACAGCGCTCCCGGCGAGGGCACAACCTTCACCGTCCTGTTGCCGCTGGCGGAGCAGGGCGAAGCGACCCCTCTCCCGCTGGCGGGAGAGGGGGGATGAAAGCGCCTTACCCTTAACCCTTGTTCTTGCGGGTAAAGATGTAGGCGAACAGGCCGGCGGTGATGACTACGACGCTGACCAGAAATCCCAGAGCGATGATGGCTTCCATGTCATAAGGCATGATTGTGTTTCTCCCCGTTTCGCATGCAAAGACGCCAAGGCGCCGCCTCAATGCCGTTGGGCGACCGTTTTCCTTCCGCCTATCACCATAGACGTAGCATGGTTAATTGGTCACCTTCAATGCGCGCGCTCCGCGACAATCCGTCGCAGGTCGCGCCGTGCTGACAGGGTTCGATAATACCAAGGCACCGAGATCCTTAGACCATTGCCACTTTGCCTTCACCACGGATGGGGCGCATCTTTGACCCAGTGGTTCGGTGACTTCTGCCCCCTCCTTCCCCCCCTCCCCCCTGCGGAGGCACCGGACCGCTCGTTCCTCTTTCCCCCTGCTGCCGCTCCCACAGTTTTGCTAATATGCAAAAAACAGCGGGGAGTGCTCATGTCTATCCGTGCTCTGATCTTCGACGTTGATGGAACCTTGGCCGAGACCGAGGAGGCCCATCGCGACGCCTTCAACCGCAGCTTCGCCGAATTCGGCCTGCCATGGTCCTGGGACCGGCCGCTGTATCGCGAGCTGTTGCGGGTGTCCGGTGGCAAGGAGCGGATTCGCCGCTATGTCGAACGTCACGACCGGTCACGTCTGACCGCGGATCTGGATGACCTCATCAAGGCCCTGCACCAGCGCAAGACCACACTCTATACCGTGGCGGTGGCCGCGGGCGGGGTGCCGTTCCGGCCCGGTGTCGCGGCACTGATCGGTGCGGCGCGGGCCGAAGGCCTGCCGGTGGCCATTGCCACCACCACGTCCCGCGCCAATGTCGTCGCCCTGATGGACGGCGCCACCGGCGGCGCGGGCCATGGCTGGTTCAGCGCCATCGCCTGCGCCGAGGACGCTCCGGTCAAGAAACCTGACCCGCAGGTGTATCGGGTGGTGCTGGAGCGACTCGGTCTGGCGGCGGCCGACTGTCTGGCGCTGGAGGATTCGGTCAACGGCGTCGGTGCCGCCCGCGCCGCCGGCATTCCTGTGGTGGTCAGCCGGAGCGTCTATACCGACGGCGATGACTTCACCGGCGCCCTGGCAGTCTATGCCGATTTCGGCCAAGTGACCCTGGCACGGCTGAAGGATCTGCATGCGGCGTGCGGCGAGCCCTGAGCTTTAGGCAACGACCGCAAATCACTGCGGCATCGAACCTGATGCTTCGCTGTGTCGAAGCGGCAGCATCGCAGGTAACGCAGATGAACGCAGATATCCACGGATGAACACGGATGCATCGGTCAGAACCGTTCGCAATCATTACCTTATCTGCGTTCATCCGTTGGCATCCGTGTTCATCTGCGTTACCTGCGATCTTTCAGACCGTAGGTCACTCACCGGAGCGCATTTCGATATCACCGCTCGATCACTTGCATCGGTTATTTCCGGCCGTTGTCTTACCCCATCGCCCTGGTCAGCGCCTGATCAAGGTCGCGGATCAGGTCGTCGACCGCCTCGATGCCGACGGACAGGCGGATCACGTCGGGGCCGGCGCCGGCGGCGATCTGCTGTTCCTCGCTGAGCTGGCGATGGGTGGTCGAAGCCGGGTGGATGATCAGGCTGCGGGTGTCGCCGATATTGGCCAGATGGCTGAACAGCTCCACGGATTCGACCACCGTGCAGCCGGCCTGGAAGCCGCCCTTGATGCCGAAGGTGAAAACCGCACCGCAGCCCTTGGGCAGGTATTTCTGTGCCAGATCACGATAGGGCGAGCTTTTCAGCCCGGCATAGGACACCCAGGACACCGCCGGATGCGACTCCAGGAATTCGGCAACCGCCTGGGCATTCTGGCAATGGCGCTCCATGCGCAGATGCAGGGTTTCGATGCCGGTGATGGTCATGAAGGCGTTGAACGGCGCCATGGCCGGCCCGAAGTCGCGCAGGGCGACGGCGCGGGCCTTGGTGGTGAAGCCGAAATCGCCGAAAGTCTCGTAGAAGGTCAGGCCGTGATAGGCCGGCTCGGGCTGGGTCATGCTGGGGAATTTGTCGTTCTGCGCCCAGTCGAACTTACCCGACTCGACCACCGCGCCGCCCAGTGAATTGCCGTGGCCGGCCAGGAACTTGGTGGTGGAATGGACGATCAGGTCGGCGCCCCATTCGAACGGCCGGCACAGGAAGGGCGTCGCCAGGGTGTTGTCGACCACCAGCGGAATGCCGGCGGCATGGGCGACGGCGGCGACCGCTTCGATATCCACCACCACCCCGCCGGGATTGGCCAGATTCTCGATGAAGATCGCCTTGCATTTCGGGGTAAGGGCGCGGCGAAAATTCTCCGGGTCGCGGGGGTCGACGAAATGGCAGGTCCAGCCCAGCTTGCGGAAGGACAGGGCGAACTGGGTCAGCGAGCCGCCATACAGGTTGCGCGAGGCAACGAACTCGTCGCCCGGCTCGAGCAGGGTGAAGAAGGTGAGGAACTGGGCGGCGTGACCCGATGCGGCGCATACCGCGGCGCGACCGCCCTCCAGCGTGGCGATGCGCTCTTCCAGGACCGAGACGGTGGGGTTGTTCAGGCGCGAATAGATATAGCCGAAGCTGTGCAGGTTGAACAGCGAGGCCGCCTGATCAACGTCCTGAAACGCATAGGAGGTGGTCTGATAGATCGGCGTCGCCCGCGCGCCGGTCACCGGATCGGGCTGAGCGCCGGCATGCACCGCTTTGGTCTCGAAGCCGAACGTCTTGGGCGGCTGGCCGGCCTGCTCGCCCCGATCCTTGCGCGGCGCTTGGCGCGGCGGCTCCTTCGAGCGGCTGGAGATGATGCCGGAATTGACTCCGTACCAGCCCAGTTCACCACCCAACCGGCCATATTCGATTTTCGGGCAGCGGTTCATCACCACTTCGATCCCCGCCGCCTCGGCTTTCGCCGCGGCGGCATCGTGGCGGATGCCCAACTGCAACCACACCACCTTGGCGCCGATGCCGATCGCCTCGTCGACAATCCCCGGCACCGCGTCAGCGGCGCGGAACACGTCGACCATGTCGACCTGTTCTGGGATAGACTTCAGATCCGCATAAACCGTCTCTCCCAACAATTGCTGACCGGCAACGCCAGGATTGACCGGAATGACCCGATACCCCTTGTCTTGCAGATACTTCATGACGAAGTAGCTGGGCCGGTTCCAGTTCTTCGAGGCGCCGACCATGGCGATGGTCTTGACGTCATGAAGGATACGGCGGATCTTGATGTCGGGGTAGTTCAGCTCAGCGGCCATCGGGGCTGGAACCTTTCGTGAATTTCGCAACGCGTTGCACTGTTCCGCCCAGAGTGCGCATTGCCCCCCCGCAGGTCAAGTCAGCTCGAGTTTCGCCATAGGGCAATCGGGTGAAAGAGGACCGCCGCACGCGTTGAAGCCATGCCGTGCCATCAGCAGTGAAAAGCAACAGACGCGGTAGGGACGCCCATTACTGGGCGCCCCCCGCACAGAACCCTACGTGCGGCTTTCCCGCATAAGGCTCCCACCTCGGGTATTTACGGGCGAAGCGCTGCTCGGTCCAGGGATGGAGGACACGGGGCCTGGGGAGAAAGTCGTCGGCCAGCTTCGCCATCTGCTGCCAGGTCGTCTTGTCCCTGTTGCCGCGCCGCAGGAGGGTGCGATGCCAGAGCTTGATGACGTGATAGCGGAAGGCTCCCATGGTCGCGCTGTTGGTCGGCACGGCATGGTAGTTGAAGTAGCCTCGGACCACCTGCCCCAGCCATTTTCCCACGACGGGGATGGGCTGGTGCATGCACCGGCGCAGCTTATCCTTGATTTCTTTCAGCTTTGCCCGAACGCGGTCACGGCGGGACGTCCTCTTGACGAGGAACCGGCCCTGCCGGGACTTGGCGCAGATGAAGGTGAAGCCGAGGAAGGTGAAGGTATCCGGCTTGCCGAGCCCGCGTCTCTGCCGGTTGGTCGCCGCATGGGGACCAAACTCGATGATGCGGGTCTTGTCCGGATGCAGCGTCAGTGCGAACTCCTCAAGCCGTGCCCGCATCGCATCCAGGAAGCGCCGGGCGTCGGCCTCGTGCTCGAAGCCGACGACCAGATCATCGGCGTAGCGCACGATGATCATGTCGCCCGTCGCTTCGCGTCGTCGCCAGCGCTCGGCCCACAGGTCGATGACGTAGTGCAGGTAGACGTTGGCGAGCAGCGGCGAAATCACCGATCCCTGACCCGTTCCCGTCTCGCTGATCGTCACCACTCCGTCTTCCAGGACTCCCGCCGTCAGCCATTTCCGGATCAGGCGGATGATGCGTTTGTCGCCGATGCGGTGTTCCAGGAAACGGACGAGCCAGTCCTGGCTCACCGAGTCGAAGAAGGACCGGATATCGGCGTCAAGAATCCAGTTCACCTTGCGGCTGCCGATCCCCACCACCAAGGCGTCCAGCGCATCGTGCTGACCGCGTCCGGGGCGGAAGCCATACGAGAAGCCGAGGAAGTCTTCCTCGTAGATCGCGTTCAGCACCACCTGGACCGCCCTCTGGACAATCTTGTCTTCCAGAGCGGCCACCGCCAGCGGTCGCTGCCGGCCATCCGCTTTCGGGATGTAGCGGCGTCGGGATGGCAGCGGGCGGTATGGCCCGCCCTTGTGCACGCGGTCGTGCAGGTCGGCGAGCCGGCTGTCGAGATCCCCCTCGTAGTCGTGCCATGTCATTGCGTCCACCCCCGGCGCGGCATCCCGCTTGAGGTCGTAGAACGCCTCCCGGAGCAGGTCGATGTCGACATGGTGCAGCAACGCGGTGAGTTGGGTCTCCTTTCCTTGTCTGGCTGCTTGCCGTATGCGGTCCAGGCCCTGGGCCACGCCGTCCCGGCCCTGTGTCCGGAGCGTGCTTCGCTGGTCCGCATTCCCCTTGGCCCCCGCCCTTCGCTCCACCGGCTCCGCTGCCGGTGCTCCGGCCACGTTCGCTGGCTTCTCGGCTACTATGGCGAGGTCCGACTTCTCATCTTCGTGCATCATCGGCTACGGCTCCTCGCCTTCCCGATGCGGGCCGGAGCGGTCGCCCGCCGCCGGTCGAAGATGAGATCTCCCAGGTTCCGACGCGATCCTTTCGTGCGTGATGGGGTCTTTGACCACGGCAGAGCGACGGCGCCTCGCCTAGCGGCACCGCACATGTCGCCTTCGACCAATCCGAAAATCTCGGCCTCTGCGGATTTGCGTATTTCGCGGCTCAATAGCCCACCCCACACGATTGCTGTGTACGCTTCGCCCGTGGCGTCGCCGCCGCGGACGCAACACTCGCTACCAGGCGGGCGCTACCCCTTACCTGGGCCGGACTTTCACCGGCTGGATCACGCCAGCTTCGCCTGGCGCACCGGATGAACGCGGATATCCACGGATGAACACGGATAATGGCAATCCGTGTTCATCCCAAATCCGGCGAAGCCGGAATCCGTGTTCATCCGTGTTCCCCCTGCGATCTCTCAGCCCGACGGGCCTCCGTCATGAGGATGTTCGCCCGAATGCTCTGAGTCTCGACAGCAATGCCCTTCCTGCGAGCGACACCCTCACCCCGCCTTTTCCAGCGGCGCTACGCGCTTCTGTTGCAGGCCGCGATAGAGCCGCAGATGCTGGCGGGCGGCATCCAGGTGGCTGAGCGGGCGGCGGCATTTGGCGCGCAGGCGGTCCCACAGTTGCGGGGCGGTCAGCGCTTCGGTCATGCGGTCGACCAGATCCTCGATGGAGCCGACGCGGAAATGCATGCCGTCGACCCCGTCGCGGATCTTTTCGGCCATGCCGCCGATATTGCTGCTGATGATCGGCCGGCCGTGCAGGAACGCCTCCTGGATGACGATCGGCGAGTTCTCCCACCAGATCGACGGCACGATGACCCAGTCGATATCCTTCATCAGCCGCGGCAGTTCGGCCGAGCGATAGGCGCCGTAGAAGCGGGCGCGGCGGCCGACCCGGCCCAGCAGATCCTCGAAGCTCTTGCGGAAGGCTTCCGGCTGGTTGTCGAAATTGCCGCCGAAGAACGCCACCGAGGCATCGTCGCCCCACACCTCATCGGGGATACGGCTGATGGCTTCCAGCAGGACGCGGGTGCCCTTGAACTCGGTGACCTGGCCGAAAAAGGCGAAGCGCGAGCGGCGACCGGCGCGGGGCAGGGGGCGGGCCGGGGCGATGTCCTCGATGATCAGGCCGTTTTCCAGCAGGGTCATTTTCTCGCGCGGCAGGCCCCAATCGGCGTAGCGGTCGATCAGGAACTGGCTGGGCGAAACGAAATGGTCGACCTGATCGTAAAAGGTCTTCAGGAACATCTCGCGGCGCATGAACTCGCCGGCACTGATCTCGGGGAAGCACAGCGAGCACTCGGCCGGCGAGGCGCGATAGCACAGGGCGTGCTTGCCGGTCTTCACCATCTGGCCGTGGTGATGGCAGATCGACAGGTACTCGTGCAGGGTCACGACGATCGGAATGTCGGGAAAGTGCTTGCGCAGGGCAAAGGCGCATTCCACGCCCAGGCCGAGGAAGTGGTGGAAATGCACGATATCCGGCTGGACATCGGCAACGTATCGGATGAAATCGCGCTCAAGCGTTTCCGTGTCGCGATTCGACAGACGGAAATGGTCGTAATCATTGGCGAAGAACAGCATTTCCCTGTCCTTCTGGCGCAGCGACAGCAAGGCTGAGCCGCCATGTCGCTGCACCGGCGGGCCGACCCGCGCCATGTAATGTGCTTCGGAGTCTTCCAGGGCATTCAGGCCGGAAAACAGGTTGTACGAGGCAACTTCGGCACCGCCGATGGAGAATGACGGATGGCCGTGGGAAATCACCAGTACGCGCAGCTTGGCAGCCATCAGGCGGCGTCCTTTCGGGCAAAGAGATTGGACCATTTGCGGGCGAAGCCCCAACGGTCGACCATGGCGCCGGTTCGCGCCCAGTATTCCGGTTCGCCGGCCGCCTCGTCCGGGGCCAGCATTTCAATTCCCGCCGCCCACAGGCATTGCAGCCGGGCAGCGCGCAGTTTCAGCGACAGGTCGAGCGCCTTGAAGTCCGGCCCGACCAGATCGCCGGAGAATCCGCCGACCAGTTGATAGGCCGAGCGGTGGATCAGGCAGCATTCGCCGGCAATGGCGTGGACCGGGACGGCGGAGTCGGGGTGAGCGGCATCCTTGGCCAGCCAGTGGCGGGCATAGCCGGAAAAGGCCGTCAGTGACGCGGCATTTTCGGGCGGTGCCCAGCCATTGGCGCGGGCACCGGCAAAGCGCACCGAGAAATCCTCATAGAGAAGTGTGGGACTGATGGCCCCACCACGGGCGACGCTGGTCAGCAGGTGCTCAAGCTGGGAAAGCCAGCCGGTCTGGCGCGGCAGCACCGACGAGCCCATGAACAACAGCAGATCGGATGTGGCCACCGAGGCGCCCATGGCCATGGCGGCGACCGCATCGGCGGCATCACCAGCCACCAGCCGCCCCGACAGTCCATAGAACCGCGCCTGACGCGGCAGCAGCGGTCCGACCGCGGCGGCGGCGGCGGGCGAGGCGGCAAGGATCAGCTCGACACCGGCCAGCGACGGTTCCACCGCCAGCCGGGCCATGGTGACGTCGATATCGGTGCGGGTGGCGGTGACGGGGACGATCACCGACAGCCGCGCCGGCTGCGGCTCACCGAAGGCGTAGATGGCGGTGGGGCGCACTTCGTGACGCGAGCCGCGGCCGGCGGCGGTGACCACCGGGCCGACATGGCGGTCGACGATGCGCTCGGCGTCGGGGGGGTGCAGGTCGAAGCTGGACAGGATGCGCCGGATATCGGCGGCGGTCGGGTAGATCGGCCGCAGCGGCACGAAGCCGGCCTGACCGTCGCGCAGGGTGATTTCCAGATACAGTTCGCCGGGATGGCTATCGGCGCAGGGCACGAACACCAGGAAGCCATGAGCGTCGTCGCCGGGCCGCAGGCGGCCGGCGAACAGGGTATCCTGGGCGTAGCCTTGCGACACGTCGGGGCGCTGGCTGCGCACCCAGGTCTGATCCAGCCGGGCGCGATAGCCGGCGGTGCCGCCCACATGGATGCTGTCAACCCGCGCCTCGGGGTCGAGCATCCAGCCGGCCAGGAAGATGCCTTCGCCGGGCACCCAGGCGGTCAGGTCGAAGGCCATGCGCACCGGGACCGGCAGCGTCGACAGAGTCTCTTCGCCCTGATAGCGCGGTGCCGCCAGGCGCTGCAATGTCGCATGAGTTGCCGGGTCGGCCTGCAACTGCGGCAGCATGGCCGCCACATGGGCGGCGCTTTCCATGTCGCCCCACAACAGGCGGTTCTCGAACACGTCGAGCCGGCCATAGGTCTCGCCGCGCCGGTAATAGACCCGGCGCACGTCGCGCGGCTCGAATGCCTCCTCGACCTTCACGGCGATGCCGATGCCATGGGCCGGGGCGCTCAGGTCGGGGCGGGTGTAGGTGGCGATCTGGGCCGGGTTGGCGTGGCAGCGTTCGGTCTCGAACAGCAGTTCGGCGCCACCACCGGGCAGGCCGTGCGACCAGCCTTGCAGATACAGCTCATTGCCGCGCAGCCGGCCGAAGATCTCGATGAAGCCGGCCGGCGCGGCGCAGGTCGCCAGCACCACCGTCAACGCCCGGGCCGCCGCCGGCTGACCGCGCAGGAAGGCGACCACGGTGGCGAGATGGGCCGGAGCCGCCGGCGCCAGCGCCGCGGCCAGTTCGCGCGGCTCCAGGGCGAGGCGGGAAATCAGCGGCAGCGGATGCGCCTGACCGGCCTCGCCGACCAGCGCGGCGCGGCGCAGCGACAGCAGGGCGACCTGTTCGACCTGCAAGGTGGCCAGGAACCAGACGCGGCCGTCATCCGGCCAGGTCACCGCCTGATAGGTGCCGACCCGGGACTCGCTGCCGAACCGCACGGTGCCGGAAAGCGGCAGCGCCGTGGCGTCATGGCCGAGTACCAGCAGGGTATTCTCGTCAAGCAGAACCGCGGCGGACAGTTCGGCGGCGGTGCTGGGGGGAGTGGTCATGCTTTCAAACTCCGTAATGACCTGGGAGCGCGGGCGCCCCGCCCGCACACCGGCCGCAGGCCGGTTCAGGCGGAGCCGCCGAATGCGGGCGAGGCGCCCGCGCTCCCAGGGATTTCACGCCGCCGCCTGCTGGTGCAGGCCGCGATAAACCTCAAGATGCCGACCGGCGATCTCGGCGGTGGTGGGGATGTCGGGGATACCCTCGACCAGGCGGTGCCACAGCCAGGGCTCGGAGATGGCGCGCTGCATCGCCCGGGCCAGCGACGAGGCATCGCCGGTGCGGAAATGCAGGCCGTTGACACCGTCCTCGACCATCTCGGCCATGCCGCCGATATCGCTGCAAATGACCGGGCGGCGGTGCTGGAAGGCCTCCTGGATGACCAGCGGCGCGTTCTCCCACCAGATCGACGGCACCACCACCCAATCGACTTCGGCCATCAGCGCCGGGATGTCCGCGGCCTGATAGGCGCCGAAGGCAATCACGTTGGGCGCCTCGAGTGCGGTGGTCAGGCTGGCCTTGAACGTGTCGGACTGGAACGGCGTACCGCCATGGATGCGCAATTCCGCCTGCTCCATCCGCCGCATCGCCTCGATGGCCACCAGCACGCCCTTGTACGGACTGAGATTGCCGAAATAGCCGAACACGTCGCGACGATCGGCGCTGCGATGCGGTGCCGGGGTGACGGCGGGGCGGCCGTTGCTCATGACCGTGATGCGATGGGCCGGCAGGCCCCAGGCGATATAGCGCTGACGCAGGAACTCGGACGGCGCCAGGAATTCATCGACCAGCCCGTACAGGGTCTGTAGATGCTTGCGGCGCAGGGTGAAGCGTTCCGGCCCGATGTCGGGGAAGCACTTGCCGCAGGAATCGGGGCTGGCGGCGCGGCACAGGGCGTTGTCGGCGGTGGTGACCATCTGGCCGTGATTGGCGCAGATGGCATAGTAGTCGTGCAGGGTGAAGACGATGCGGGCCTCGGGCAGCAGCCGGCGGACCAGGAAGATCATCTCCACGCCGATCAGCAGCGCGTGATGGAAATGCACCACATCCGGCCGCCACGCGGTCAGAAAGGCGCTCAGTTCCGGCACCAGACCGTGCAGGTCGACCTGAGACAGGGTGAAGGTGTCGAAATGGCCGGCCCACAGCAGCATCTCGTCGCCCGAACGGCCCACCGTCTGGAAATTGGTGCCGGGCTTGGGCTGGCGGTGGATACGGTTGGTGCAGGCCAGGAACATGGCCTCGACGCCCTCGGCCTTGACCGCCTGGAACAGGTCGTGGGCCAGAATCTCGCTGCCGCCCGGGTGCAGGCTCGGATGGTTGTGGGTTACGAACAGCACCCTCATCGGCGGGTCTCCTTTTCGAACAGGCAAAGATCCTGGTAGGCGGCGGCGCCGCCGCCGGTGGCCCAGTGGCCATAGGCGGGCGGCTTGACCAGACGCAGACCGGCGGCGCCGAACACATCCAGCAGAAAGCCCTCGTCATAGGCCACAGCGGCGGCCGGATGGTCCGGATCGGCCAGGTATTCCGGGCCGGCGCCGTCGGAGTCGAACGACAGCCGGCGGCGGTCGGCCTTCAGGCCGTCCCTGGCCGCTCCGGTCATCAGGAACAGGCTGAGGAAGCAGCGTCCGCCGGGGGCCAGCAACCGTCCGATCTCGTTGGCGTAGCCGACCATATCGGCCGTCCGTAAATGAGTGATCACCGAAGTCAGCAGGATGAAGCTGAAGTGGCTATCACTGAAGGGCAGGGTATCGCTGGCCGCGACCAGGGCGCCGGTGGGGTTGTAGACATCGTTGATGTAGTCCCGGTGATGAAAGCGGAACCGCGGATAGACGGGGGTCAGGGTCTCGCTGCACCAGTCGATGCCGTCGCGGACCACGTCGATGCCGTCATACGAGCCGGCCTCGGGGTCGAGATACTGGGTCAGCGGCAGGGCCATGCGGCCGATGCCGCAACCGATCTCCAGCACCGTGTCGGTTGGCGTCAGGCCGCCGAACTCGATGAAATGACGCAGGAATTCGGCACCGATCGCCCGGAAATCGCCGTCGCCGACGAACCAGCGGTCGGGCGGCGGTACCGGCAGGAAACGGTTGGTGGCGATGCCGTGGGCCAGGGTGGGGATATCCATGGTCATACCTTGCGCTTCCTCGCCGCTTTGGCCGGCTTGGCCAGCGGGGCGTCGTCGGTCAGTTCGGCCATCAGCGCCGACCAGCGCTCGCCATGCAGACGCCGGTTGCAGGCGGCGGCGGCCCCGCGGGTGTAGCCGGTATGCTTGCTGATGGACTGGCGTTCGAGATGGTACAGCTCGGCCTGAGGCACATAGCCGATCTCGTGACCGGCCTGACGCAGCCGCAGGCACAGGTCGGAGTCCTCATAATCGCCGATGATATAGTCCTCGGAGAACCCGCCGAGCCGCTCGATCAGGAAGCGGCGCACCAGCAGACAGGCGCCGGTGACCCCGGGCACGGTGCGGGCGACGCAGGCCGGAGCGAAGTCGCGCGGCAGGCCCTTGTGGAAATGCATGTTGTACCAGGCGCCGTGAACGTCGCGGGCGAAGCCGAGGCCGGCATGTTGCAGGCTGTCGTCGTCGAACAGAAGTTTCGGCCCGACCGCGGCCAACCGCAGATCGCTCTCCAGCGCCTGGGCCAGCCCCTTGAGCCAGCCGGGCGAGTCGGGAATGACATCCGAGTTGAGGAACAGCACATGACGGCCGCGGGCCAGAGCGGCGCCGGCATTGCTGGCGGCGGCGAAGCCCATGTTGTCGCTCATCACCGCCAGCCGGAAAGGCAGGGCGTACAGCGCATGCAGGCCGTGCAGCAGGTGCTCGACCTGGGCCCGCTGTTCGGGGCTGTCGAGCACGAAGATCAGTTCGGCGTCGGCCATGTCGGGATCGACGGCGAAGGCGGCGATCTGGAACCGCAGGAAGTCCAGCACCTTGTACAGCGGCACCACCACCGAGACGGTGGGCTTGGCCGGACCATGGCCGAAGGTGATCACCTCGGGCGCGGCGCGGCTGCTCATGTGGCGGGCGGGCAGGGCGGCGGCGGGCGGGGCGATGATTTCGGCCAGCGCCCGATCGGACAGATGCTGCGGCGGCACCGCGCCGAGCACCGCGTTGCGTGCGGCGGCCGCCGTTGCCGGCTGCTGCGGCGCCATCAGCGGCAGTATCTCGCCGGAGCGCAGGCGCAGCTCGAAGCGATGCTGATAGGACGGTGCCGCTGCACCGGGCTGGGCTTCGAAACTGACGAAGCCGAGCGGGCGGGCGTCGCCACCGTAATGCTGGGCCACGTCGGCGCGGGGAAAGCGATGCGGCGCCGAGGTCAGCGGCGTGCGCCGGCCGGTCGCCGAGATGGCCGTCAGGCCGTCGATCAGGCCATGCGGATCGTGCAGCCAGCCGGACACGAACAGGCCGCCGGCCTGATGCGAGACGGCCAGTTCGATTTCTCCGCCGATCGGCTTGGCTTTGGCGGTGAGGCCGGCCTTGGGCAGTGGATAGAGCAACTGCATTTCACGCAGCGCCGCCTCGGACGAGCCGGAACTGGTCGTCGCCGCCCGTGCCTGACAGGCGGCGACGTATTCGCGCTGCTCCGAAGTCGGCTTGGCCGACTCAAGCCAGCGCAAAAGAGAAGGGCGCGGCGCCGCCATGTCGACGGTCCGAACCGCCAGGCTGTCCTCTCCCAGCAGCACCACCAGAGCGGTGCCGTCGTTCGGCTCGGATCCCAGCGCCAGCCGCAGCTTGCCGGTGGGGCTGAGGTCGGGCAGGTGGTCGTTGTGGCGCACCGCCCTGTCGGTCACGACGATGACGTCGCCGACCGTGCCGAACCCGGCCCCGACCTTGCCCTGGCACAGCACCAGACCGTCGGCGACGGTCAGGGTCGGTGTCAGGCTGGCGGGGGTCGGGGCCAGATGGGCGAGCACCTGACGGCATAGTTGAACGAACCCGGGCTGGGTGCCCAGGCCGAACGCGGCACGGCAGGTTTGCAGCAGGAAGCGCAGCACCCGCACCTGATCGCCCGGCCGCAAGCCGTCGAGCAGCCCGACCGCCGAGGTCAGGCTGGCCGGCATCGGTCCCGGACAGGTTGCGGCGACGCGGCCGGCCGTATCGCGGAATTCCAGTTCTCCGGTGCCGGCCGGGCGGCGGAAGGCCACCACGGTACGGCTGCCGCCCCAACTGAGCGGTTGCGACAGCACCACCACCGGAGCCGCCAAGGGGCGGCTGTTGAAGATGGGCGAAACCTTGCCGGCACTGCCCTCGCTCTCCCACACGGCGAGGATGATGCCGCCGGCAAGGCTGTGCAGCGTGGCGAGGGCGTGAGTGGGATCGACGAGGTCCAGCGGCATGGGTCTTTTGTCCTATAAAGAAGCGCCCTCGCCGGGCGCGCTCCGCGCTTGGCCGCCGCCTCAATGGCGGCTGGTAAAGAAAAGATGTCGCGTGCCCCCTCTCCCGCTTGCGGGAGAGAGGCAGGACTGTGGACAGAGGAAGGGTCTTCGGGAAAGCCGGCTTAGCCGACCACGAAGAACGAGTCCGGGTTGTCGTGGATCTCGTCGGCCGAGATGCCTTGCAGGGTGATGGAGTCGCCGTTGCCCAGGTCGATGACCGCGTTGCCATGGACATCCGTAACGCGGGCCGCCACGTCGTCGGCGCTGGTGATGTCGGTGCCGTTGATGTTGCGGGAGATCTGGAGAACGTCCTTGCCTTCCTGGAAGTCCATGACCACGTCCTGGCCGCCGCCGCCGGTGAAGACGAAGGTATCGGCACCGTTGCCGCCGGTCAGAACATCGTTGCCGGTGCCGCCCTCCATCAGGTCGTCGCCATTGCCGCCGCTGATGTCGTCGTCGCCCGAGCCGCCGGCGATCAGATCGTCGCCGTTGCCGCCGTTGATAATGTCGTCGCCGGAGTCGCCCTTGATGTCGTCGTTGCCGTTGCCGCCGTTGATGACATCGTCACCACCGCCGCCATTCATGGCATCGTCGCCGTTGCTGCCCTTCATGTCGTCGGCGCCGCTGTCGCCGTTGACCTGATCGTCGCCATTGTTGCCGTTCAGCGTGTCGTCGTCATTGCCGCCCATCACCACGTCGTCGCCGTTGCCGCCGCGCAGGTCGTCATTGCCGCTGTCGCCGGACAGGGCGTCATCGCCGCCGACGCCGCGCAGGGCGTCATCCCCCGACCCGCCATGCAGGTCGTCATCGCCGAAGCCGCCCTTGAGGTAATCGTTGTCGCTGCCGCCGAAAAGCTGATCGTCGCCGAAACCGCCGTCCAGATTGTCGGCCCCGCCGTTGCCGCTGATGACATCGTCGCCGTTACCGCCGGTGATGATGTCGTTGTCCTGGCCGCCGTTGAGATCGTCGTCGTAGGCGCCGCCATGCAGAGTAGCCATGATGTGTTACCTCCAATGAACCGCTTGCTGACACGGAGAATGGGGCAGGTCCGGCGGACAACGGGGTGGCATTGTTGTGGCTTTTGTGGCATCGGCCGGAGTTCCAGGGGGAAAATGGGGTGGCCGTCTGGATAGTATTTTCGCCTGAATACGAGCATCAGTCCGCGATCGACGCAAATAGAGTGGCCGATTTCCATCGGTAGGATATGTGCAAAAATCCTGTATGGCCCGGATTTCGTCACCTATATTGGCCTGATGCTTCGATGACTTGTGTGCGTCCACATGCGAGGCGCCGATATATGCGGTATCGTCATGAACTTCGATGCCATCGCCTCACGCGGTCCTGGCTCCGGCTGTGTCATTTGACGGACATGGGGCGGCCCCATATCCGGCCCCCCCGCGGCCGGCTGTGTCCGCCCGTGTCCGCTGCCGTGCGGGGAGGCGACGATTGGACATGAAGACCGAATTTCCGGTGGCCATTACGGTCTACCACCGATGCGACGACGCCCTCCCCATATGGCGCCGCTTCGAGGCGGATGGCCTGCACTATGCCTTTCAGACCTGCGACTGGCTGACGGCCTGGCAGACTCATGTGGGCGAGCCGGCCGGCCTGGTGCCCTGTCTGGTGGCGATCGAGGACAACAGGGTCGGCCGCGTGATGTTCCTGCCGCTGGCGGTGCGCCATAGCCTGGGCGGGCGCTGCCTGGAATGGCTGGGCGGTCGTCATGCCGACTATCATGCACCGCTGCTGGGGTCCGGCTTTGTGCGGATGGGCGGAGTCATTGATCTGGCGACTCTGTGGCCGCGCATCCTGGACCGCCTGCCGCCGGTCGATGTCCTTCATTTCGAGAAGCAGCCGGCCGAGATCCTCGGCTTCCGCAATCCGTTTCTCGATCTCGGCGCCACTCCCGCCGGGGTGTCGGCCCATGCCGCCCGGCTGGGGCCGGTGTGGGATGACTATTACGCCGCGCACCGCGGCACCCGGACCCGCGCTACCGATCGCCGTAAACTGCGCCGCCTGCAAGACCAGGGCGAGGTCATCCTGCGGCTGGATGTGCCAGCCGACGCGGTGGCGGCGGTGATGCCGCGGCTGATCGACCTCAAGCGGCGCCAACTGGGCCGGGTCGGCGGCAAAGATCCCTTCAGCGGCCCCGGTTGCCGCGCCTTCTACGACGCCATGGCCGCGGGCGGTCAGGAGCATCCGCGGGTGATAGTGTCGACGCTGGAACTGGACGGTGTGGTCATCGCCGCCCATTGGGGCATGGTTGCCGGCCGGCGCTTCTATTGGCTGCTGCCGGTCTATGACGATGCCTGGCGGGCCTTTTCCCCCGGCCTCCACCTGATGCAGGCGCTGATGGAATGGTGCTGCGGCAACGGTATCGAGGTGTTCGACTTCACCCTGGGCGACGAGGACTACAAGGCCTCGTGGTGCGACCGGGTGATGCCGCTGCACGAGCAGCTGTCGCTGATCGGCTGGCGCGGTCTCGGTCCGGTCGGGCTGGGGCGCCTGCACGAGCTGGGGCGGGCGATGTTGCGCCGGGTGCCAATTCTCGCCCGGCTGAAACGGCAATTGCGGAGAAGCCTGATCAGACGCTGAGGCGCGAATGAAGTCATCGTTCGGGCGGCCCCGCCCCTCGTTTACGTCTTTGCCTGTGGACTACGAAAAAAGTTAGCCTCTCATCACCGAATTCGCAGCTAAGGCAAGGATAGCAAATAATCGCTTCATTCTACGTCATGCCCGGGTTTGTCCCGGGCATCCATGTGGTGCCGCAGGGCAATCGGGTGAAGGAATGACGACCTGTATTTTACTCGTCATCCCCGCGAAAGCGGGGATCCATGGTTGGGCAAGATCAAAACTATCCCGTAAAGAGAGTGTCCGCGGTGCCATGGATCCCCGCTTTCGCGGGGATGACGAGAGTGGGGCGGACATCGCCGCCAGATTGGAACCGTTCATACGATTGCCCTGTGCGACGCAGCAACATAAGCATTCAAGTGGCGGAGAGGCGTGGATGCCCGGATCAAGTCTGGGCATGACGGATTGGGAAACGGAGCGATTATTTCCGGTCCTTGCCTGGATACCATATGCAATATTTGTGGGAGACTCGGTATGAGTGGCATCACCCAGCAAGCGCGCGCGGCCGCACGGGTCGCCGGTGACGACATCGCCGAGTTGCGGGAACGCTTTCGCCGCGACGGCTATGTGGTGATTCGTGGCGCGGTGCCGCCCGGCCTGTGCGCCAGCGCCGCCGCCGCCTTCACCGCCGAGGTCAAGCCGGCGCGGCGGTTCTGCTTCCTGCGCCACGAGTCCGGCACCTATGAGCGTCATGTCTTCACCGAACACGGCTTCATGCAATATCCGATCATGAATTTGCAGGATCTGCCGGACCAGTTCGAGAAATTCCGCAGCCTCGGCCTGCGGGTGGTCACCCATCCCCGCCTGCGCGAGATCGTCGCGGCGTTGCTGGGCGAGGAAGGCCGCTGCATTCACACCATGTTTTTCGAGGGCAACCAGAACACCTGGCCGCATCGCGACAGCCACTACATCGACTCCGCGGATATCGGCACCATGGTCGGCCTGTGGGTGGCCGCCGAGGATATCCATCCCGGAGCCGGGCGGTTCTACGTCTATGCCGGCAGCCATCGGGTGCCGACGCCGCCGGAACTGGGTATCGACGCTCTTGATCCCAACAAGCAGCCGTACCGCGACGCCATGATCCAATGGCTGGCCAAGTCCGGCCTGACCCAGGAAGCGCCCGAGCTGCGTTGCGGCGATGCGGTGCTATGGAATGCCCTGACCATTCACGGCGCCCTGCCGACCACCGCACCCGAGCATCCGCGCAAGTCCTTCACCGCCCATTATGTGCCGGAGTCCCATGCCTATATCGCCGAGCGCCGCACGCCGGGCAGCAGCCGCGAGATGGTGTTCAACGGGACGCGCATCGTGCTGCGCGAGGATCAGGGCGGTTGGCGGGCGCAGACCAAGGGAGCATTGCGCGCGGCGCTGATCCGTCATCCCAGGCTGTGGCGGATGGTGACGGCGCTCAAGCCTCTTCTGCGGCGCCGGTGACGTGCCATGCGTCTGGGCCTCGAGCCGGCATCGGTTGTCGTGGTGCGCGACGGCGACCAGTTGGCGCAGCATGCCGCCGCCATCGAGCGGCTGGCGGGTCACTGCGTCGATGCCAATCCGTTCTACGAACCATGGTTCATGCTGCCGCTGCTCAAGGCCTTCGGCCGGCGCCAGCGTCTGTGTCTGCTGCTGGTCTATGGCATGGCCGGGACCGATCTGCTCGGCTTCTTTCCGTTCGAGCGGGCTCTGTTCCATCCGCGTCTGCCGCTGCTCTGCCTGCGGCTGTGGCGCGATCCCCAACACTGGGTGCTGCGCTCGACACCGCTGGTGCATGAAGGCGCCCTGGCCACCTGCGTCGCCACGCTGATGGACTGGATGGCCAATGACGCCAGCGGTGCCCGGCTGCTCGATCTGCCGCATCTGCCGGCTTCCTCCGCCTTTGCCCAGGCCCTGGCCAGCCAGTTGACCGCCGAGAGCGGTCTCCGCCACGTCCGATGTGAGCGGGAGTCGCATCTCTACCGCCGTCAGGACAGCGTCGAGCACTACCTGGCGGCAATCCTGGACGGCGACAAGCGGCGCAACCTGCAACGCCGTCAGCGTCGTCTCGCCGAGCAAGGCCCGCTGGCCTATGTGGATGTGGACGATGACGGTGAAGGGGGGCGCCTGATCGACGACTTCCTGACGCTGGAAGCGCAAGGGTGGAAAGGCCGCAACGGCACCGCCATGGCCAACAGCGACGGCGGCACCGCTACCGCCGCCATCATCCTGCACGAGGCCTGTCGCCGCGGCCGGCTGTCGTTGCTCGGCCTGCGGGTCGGCGGCCGGCTGGTGGCGGCGCGGAGCGTGCTGCTGGCACCTCCGGGCGGCTTCGGCTTCAAGATGGCCTATGAGGAAACCGCAGCGGTCGCCCGCTGCTCACCGGGCTATCTGCTGGAACTGGAAGGCCTGCGGCGGCTGCACGATGATCACGGATTGCTCGGGGCAGGGATGCGCTGGCTCGACACCTGCGCCGACGCCGAGGCTGATCTGGTCCGCGCCACCCGTTGGGAAAGCCTGCCGATCCATCGCTACATCATCGCCCGCCGCGGTCATGCCGCCGAAGCGGTGGTGGCCCTGCTGCCGAAGGTGGTGCAATGCATGGCGGGGCCATGATAGCGAAATGCGCCCCGGTGCGTTACCTGCGGTCGGAGAGATCGCAGGTAACGCAGATGAACGCGGATGTCAGCGGATAAACGCAGATAAGGTGGTTAAGGGTGCATCATGCTTCAATAGACTTGAAAATTATTCCAGGTGAGCGGCAAATTGCGATTCTGTTCGGAACTGAATGAATAATTTTCAATGCGTCCTATTCATCACCCGTCATTCCCGCGAAAGCGGGAATCCATGCGGCCTGACCGTCAGAATAAACGGCACCTATCGTGATGCGGTGCGAAAACATGGGACGCTTTCTTTACCACCGTGCCGGACGTAAAAGTCGCATGGATTCCCGCTTTCGCGGGAATGACGAACAATGCGCTTGAATCGCTTATTTTATTTCCAGACAAATTGCGATTCTGATAGATACATCCGTGTTTATCCGTTGTCATCCGTGTTCATCTGCGTTACCTGCGCTGCAAGTCGCCTCGACACCGCAGAGCATCAGGTTCGATCGTGCCTTCGTGGTGTGGACGTCGGTATTACTTCTTCTTGGCGCCGATCTTGCCTTCGGTGCCGGCCATCAGGCGGCGGATATTGTCGTGGTGGCGGATGATGGCGAGGATAGCCAGCGCTGCGGCCATGGCGGCGTGCAGGGGGGTGGCGAAGACCCAGGCATAGGCGGGAGCGGCGGCCAGGGCGACCAGGGCGGCCAGCGAGGAATAGCGGAAGATTGCGGCAACCACCAGCCAGGTGGCGCAGGCGGCCAGACCGACCGGCCAGGCGGTGGCGATCAGGACACCCAGGGTGGTGGCGACCCCCTTGCCGCCCTTGAAGCCGAGCCAGACCGGGAAATTATGGCCGAGCACGGCGAAGAAGCCGGCGGCGATGGCCGCCTCGGCGGAACCGGCCAGCGCCAGGGCGAGCAGGGCGGCGATAGCGCCCTTGCCGGAATCCAGCAGCAACGTCGCCAGCGCCAGCCCTTTGCGGCCGGTGCGCAGCACATTGGTGGCGCCGATATTGCCCGAGCCGACAGAGCGCAGGTCGATTCCGGCGGCACGGGTCAGCACCAGGCCGAACGGTACGCTGCCCAGCAGGTAGCCGAGGACGGCGGCGATCATCAGGATCATGGGGTGCTCCGTTTTTAAAGCCCTCCCCCATCAAGGGGGAGGGCTTGAATCACCCGTGTACCGACACCGTCCGCCCATCGACCACCGTGCGCATGACGCGGCCCTGCACCGGACGGCCGTCGAACGGCGAGTTCTTCGATTTGGAGCGGAACGCATCGGCGATCACCTGCCAGCCGCGATCGGGATCGAACAGCACCAGATCGGCCGGGCCGCCCTTGGTCAGTCGGCCGGCGGGCAGGCCGAGCAGGTCGGCCGGGGCACAGGTCAGGCGGCGCAGCACGTCCAGCAGGGACATGCGCCTGTTGTGGTACAGCTCCAGCGAAATCGGCAGCAGGGTTTCCAGTCCAGACCCGCCGAAGGCCGCCTGACCGAACGGCACGCGCTTGGAATCGGCATCCTGCGGCGCGTGGTCCGAGGCGATGGCGTCGATGGTGCCGTCGGCCAGACCGGCGACGATGGCCTGACGATCCTTTTCGCTGCGCAACGGCGGCGACAGTTTGGCGAAGGTGCGATACTCGCCGACCGCCAGTTCGTTCAGGGCGAAATAGGGCGGGGCGGTGTCGCAGGTGACCCGCAGGCCGCGCGCCTTGGCCCGGCGGATGACCTCGACGCCCTCGGCGGTCGAGAGATGGGCGGCGTGGTAGCGGCCGCTGGTCAGTTCGACCAACCGCATATCCCGTTCGAGGAGGATCGCCTCGGCACAGCCGGGGATGCCCGACAGGCCCAGCCGTGTCGCCATCTCGCCGGCATTCATGCAGCCGCCGTCGGACAGGCTGGGTTCCTCGGGATGCTGGACGATCAGTGCGTCGAAGGTGGCGGCATAGGACAGGGCGCGGCGCATCACCTGGGCGTTGGCGATGGCATGGGTGCCGTCGGTGAAGGCGACCGCTCCGGCCTCCTGCAACATGCCCATCTCGGCCAGTTCCTTGCCCTCCAGCCGCTTGGTGATGGCGGCATAGGGATAGACCTTGGTCAGGCCGATCATGCGGGCGCGGCGGGCGACGAATTCGACGCTGGCGACATCGTCGATGATCGGGTCGGTGTTGGGCAGGCAGACCATGGTGGTCACCCCGCCGGCCACCGCCGCCTCACCGCCGGTGCGCAGGGTTTCCTTGTGTTCCTCGCCGGGCTCGCGCAACTGCACCCGGATGTCGACCAGACCGGGCGCCAGGCACAGCCCTTGGCAGTCGATCACCTCGACATCGGCCGACAGGCCGTCGGCGAGCAGTTGCGGGCCGAAATCGGCGACGGTCTCGCCATCCGTGAGCAGGGCGCCCGGGGCGTCCAGGCCGCTGGCGGGATCGAGCAGGCGCGCGTTGACAAAGGCCACGCGCGACGGCGTCTTGCGTTGCGGCATCGGCCTATTCCCTTTCCAAACCCGAATCATTGCGCGGATGGCGCGCCAGCACCTCAAGGCAGGCCATGCGCACGGCGACGCCCATTTCCACCTGTTCGCGGATCACGCTGCGTTCATAGTCGTCGGCCAGATCGGAATCGATCTCGACCCCCCGGTTCATCGGGCCGGGATGCATGATCAGCGCGTCGGGCTTGGCCTGACTCAGCTTGGCATAGTCCAGGCCGAAGAAATGGAAGTATTCGCGGATCGACGGAATGAAGTTGCCGCGCATCCGCTCGTTCTGGAGGCGCAGCATCATGACGATGTCCACGTCCTTCAGTCCGGTCTTCATGTCGTGATGGACCTCGACCCCCAGCCGCTCGATTTCGCTCGGCACCAGGGTCTTGGGCGCGACGATGCGCACGCTGGCGCCCATGATGTTGAGAAGATGGATGTTCGAGCGCGCTACCCGGCTATGCACCACATCACCGCAGATCGCCACCACCAGCCCCTCCAGCCGGCCCTTGCGGCGGCGGATGGTCAGGGCGTCGAGCAGCGCCTGGGTCGGATGTTCGTGGCTGCCGTCGCCGCCGTTGATCACCGCGCATTCCACCTTGCGCGACAAGAGCTGTACCGCTCCCGAATCGGGATGGCGCACCACCAGCACGTCGGGATGCATGGCGGTCAGGGTCATCGCCGTGTCGATCAGCGTTTCACCCTTGGCCACCGAGCTGGTCGACGCCTGCATGTTGATCACGTCGGCGCCCAGGCGTTTGCCGGCCAGCTCGAACGAGGTGCGGGTACGCGTCGAGTTCTCGAAGAACAGGTTGATGACGGTGCGTCCCCGGAGCGAGGACGTCTTTTTGTCGACGGCTCGGTTGCGTTCGACGAAGCCGTCGGACAGGTCGAGCAGCAGGCCGATCTCCAGCGGCGTCAAGCCCTGGATACCCAGCAGGTGGCGGTGCGGAAAGGTCGTCTCGGTCATGGGCCGGACTATACGGCGCGGCCGTCCGTCGGGCAAGCCGGCGTGCAGCCCATATTGGCTCTGTGCTATTCGCGCTTTTCGTGCCTCGGCGAAGCGACTAGAAGTAGGATCCTCTTCATTGTTCAGGAACGGCGGGTATGACGGGTTCCGATCCCATTGCGCTGTTTTCGGCCTGGCTGGCCGAAGCCGAAAAGCACGAGCCGAATGACCCCAACGCCATGGCGTTGGCCACCTGTACGGAGTCGGGCCGGCCCAGCGTGCGCATGGTGCTGCTGAAAGAGCACGACGCCCGGGGATTCGTTTTCTATTCCAACATGGAAAGTCGCAAAGGGACCGAGTTGCACGGCAATCCCCATGCGGCGCTGCTGTTTCACTGGAAGTCGCTGCGCCGTCAGGTGCGTATCGAGGGGCCGGTCGAGCCGGTCAGTGACGCCGAGGCCGACGCCTATTTCGCCTCGCGGGCGCGGGCCAGCCAGATCGGCGCCTGGGCTTCGCAGCAGTCGCGGCCGCTGACCGGCCGGTTCGAGCTGGAAAAGCGCATCGGCGAATATGCTGCCAAATTCGGCCTGGGCACCGTGCCGCGGCCGCCCCACTGGTCGGGCTGGCGGGTCGTGCCCGAGGTCATCGAGTTCTGGCAGGATCGCCCGTTCCGTCTGCACGACCGCACCGTCTACACCCGCGCCGAGTCCGGCTGGCATACGGAGCACCTGTTCCCATGACCCTCCTGTCCGCCGAGCCGGCCGACGGCCACCGGTTGATGCGTCTGGCCACCTATTCGTCGGTGGCTGCGGCATCGCTGCTGATCGTCGTCAAGCTGGGGGCCTGGGTGGCCACCGACTCGATGGCCATCCTGTCGACCCTGATCGACTCGGTGCTTGATGCCGCCGCCTCGCTGATCAACCTGCTGGCGGTACGTCACGCCCTGCAACCGGCCGACCGCGAACACCGCTTCGGCCATGGTAAGGCCGAGCCGCTGGCCGGTCTCGGTCAGGCGGCGTTCATTGCCGGCTCCGGCCTGTTCCTGGTCATCGAAGCCCTGGGCCGCGTCGCCGAGCCGAAGCCGATCACCCAGGGCTGGGCCGGCATCGGCGTGATGATCTTTTCCATCGCCGTCACCTTCGCTCTGGTCCGGTTCCAGAAATACGTCATCTCGCATACCGACTCGGTGGCCATCTCGGCCGACTCGCTGCACTACACCGGCGACCTGCTGATCAACGGCAGCGTTATCGTTTCATTGCTGCTGGCGATGTTTTTTCAGGTTCAACTCGCTGATCCGCTGTTCGCCATCGCCATTGCCGGATATCTGGTGTGGAATGCCTGGAATATCCTGCGGGACTCGCTGCACCTGCTGATGGACCGGGAATTCCCCGAGGAAGACCGTCTGCGTATCAAGCAGATCTGCCGCATGCATCCTCAGGTGCGCAACGTCCATGATCTGCGCACCCGGTCGTCCGGGATGCAGCGTTTTATCCAGTTTCATCTCGAAATGGATGCCGAACTGCCGCTGTGGAAGGCTCATTCCATTGGCGACGAGGTGGAAAAATCCATCCTGGACGCCTTTCCCGCCGCCGAGGTGATCATTCACCACGATCCGGCCGGCATCAAGGAAGAGCATCCACGGTTCGGGTGAGGTATTTGCCGTTCTGAGGCGGATGGAAACGGAGCGGTGATATCGAAATGCGCTCCGGTGAGTGACCTGTCGTCGGAAAGATTGCAGGTAACGCAGATGAACACGGATACCCACGGATGAACGCAGATAAGGTAATGACTGCGAACGGCCTGATCACTTTGTCATTGTGATCGAATTTGTTCCGGCATTCCATGCCTTGATTACCTTGAAAAGGCTTTGGCTTCCGGCGATCGTCACTCAAGCGACGATCTGCGGTTCTGACGGATGCATCCGTGGATATCTGCGTTCCCCTGCGATGCAAGCCGCATTGATACCGCGGAGCGTCAGAGTCGATGTCGCAGTTATTTGCGGCCATCGCCTTACCGTCCGCCGCCTGGACCGGGGCTGTCCCGCTCCACCCATGCAATCAGCTCATCCAGCCGTCCAACCACCAGATTCGAAGCGGTGGCCAAGTCGGTCATGTGGCGCAGGGCGTCGTCGAGGTCGTGGACGCGCATGCAGTCAACCGCCATCTGGGCGGCGGCGTGGACGGTTTGATGAGGCTCGACGATCGCAGCGAAAGCGGGCAGCCGGCGGAGCGCTTCGTCGGTGACGTCCTGGTACCAGCGGCCGAAACGGCAGCCGGTATGGTCGACCACCGGGCCGGTTGGCAACGGCCGCTGCCCGACCATCATCTCGGCCAGATGGCGTCGCCACATCAGGTGATCCGACTTGGCCAGATAGAGCGCAAAGCGTTCGGGGTGTTCGCTGGTCAAGGCGGCGATACTCTCACCGACCAGTTCCGACGATTCCTGTAGAGCAGTGAGAACATGGCCGATGGCCACCGTATTTCCCTCGGCGGCGCAGTGCACGGCGACGATATCCGCCGAAATATTCTGGGCTGCCGATGATTGCTGGGTCACCGTTCCGGCGATCTCGGCGACATGCTCGCTGACCGCGCGGATGCCCTCTGCTGTTTCGACCATGACGGTGCTGGAGCGCAACACCTGGGCCTTGCCGTCGTCCACCTGCTGTGCGGCGGAGCCGATGGCCTCAACCACGCCTTCCAGGCCGCTCAGAACCCGTTCAATGCGCTGGCGGATGTCTTCGGTGGCCCGCATGGTCTGTTCGGCCAAGGTCTGAACTTCGCCGGCCACCACAGCGAAGGCCCGGCCGTGCTCTCCGGCCCGCGCCGCCTCGATGGCGGCATTGAGCGCCAGCAACGCCGTCTTGCGGGCGATGTCGTCGATCTGCCGGACCACCGAGCCGATTTCCTTGGATGAGTCGGCAAACGACTGCATGCGATCGACCGCCACAGCCACCGAGCCGGCCGCCGTCTCCATCATGGTAATGGCCGCTGTCGCCTCGGCTGCACCGGAATCGGCCAGCCCGCGCACCGCCTCCGCCCGCTTTGCCGCATCACCGGCGCGATTGCCGATCACCTCCACCGATGTGGCCAATTCCTCGGTCGCGGCGGCGATGGATCGGCTGTGGTCGTCGGCATCGCGCATGAAGCGCATGATCTCGGCCGCCTGGGCAATGGAGATGCTGAAATTCATCGACAGGGCAATCAGGCGCTTCAGTTGCGCCGTGTCCTGAAATACCTCTGGCCGTGCCGGGCGACGAAACATGAACATCAGCCACCTTCCCCCATTCCACACTGAAGAAGGATGGTATTCCCTTACCTGAGGGTGACAAGTCAGCTTTCGTATAAGTTTTTGCTCAAATGCAACAAGGCGCGGGGATGCCGCGCCTTGTTGTTCTAAGTCGATATATTTTGTCGGAACTAGCGCCGCCGCATCACGCCGCGGCCCATGTACCGCGCCGACGAGCCGAGACCTTCCTCAATACGGATAAGCTGGTTGTACTTGGCCAGACGGTCAGAGCGGGACAGCGAGCCGGTCTTGATCTGGCCGCAATTGGTGGCGACCGCCAGATCGGCGATGGTCGAGTCCTCGGTCTCGCCCGAACGGTGCGACATCACCGCGGTGTAGCCGGCGCGATGGGCCATCTCGACGGCTTCCAGGGTCTCGGACAGGGTGCCGATCTGGTTGACCTTGACCAGGATGGAGTTGGCGATGCCCTTGTCGATGCCCTGGGCGAGACGCTCGGGGTTGGTCACGAACAGGTCGTCACCGACCAGTTGCACCTTCTTGCCGAGGGCGTCGGTCAGCGCCTTCCAGCCGTCCCAGTCGTCTTCGGCCATGCCGTCTTCGATGGACAGGATCGGGTAGCGGCTGACGAAGTCGGCCCAGTACTCGACCATGGCGCCGGAATCCAGCGACTTGCCTTCGCCGACCAGCTCGTATTTGCCGTTCTTGTAGAACTCGGTCGACGCGGCGTCGAGCGCCAGCATGACGTCATCGCCCGGCTTGTAGCCGGCCTTCTCGATCGCCTTCATAACGAAGCCGATGGCCTCGTCGGTGCTCTTCAGGGCCGGAGCGAAACCGCCCTCATCGCCGATCGAGGTGTTGTAGCCGGCATCCTTCAGCAGCTTCTTCAGCGTGTGAAAGATTTCCGCGCCCATGCGGATGGCGTCGCCACAAGACGGGGCGCCGACCGGCATGATCATGAATTCCTGGATGTCGATCGGATTGTCGGCATGGGCGCCGCCATTGACGATGTTCATCATCGGCACCGGCAGCACCGACGAGAAGGCGCCGCCGATATAACGGTAGAAGGGCAGGTTGGCTTCTTCGGCCGAGGCCTTGGCGACGGCCAGCGACACGCCGAGAATGGCGTTGGCGCCGAGGCGGGCCTTGTTCGGCGTGCCGTCCAGGTCGATCATGGTCTGGTCGAGGGTGATCTGATCGTCACCCTCCATGCCGACCAGGGCGTCGAAGATCTCGCCGTTGACCGACTCGCAGGCCTTCAGCACGCCCTTGCCGCCGAAGCGGGACGAATCTTCATCGCGCAGTTCGACCGCCTCATGGGCGCCGGTCGAAGCGCCCGACGGCACTGCGGCGCGGCCCGTGGCGCCGGATTCGAGGATGACGTCCACCTCGACGGTGGGATTGCCGCGCGAATCCAGAATCTCGCGGGCATGGATGTCATTAATCGCGCTCATCGGCACTCTCTCCTCGAAGTCACGCCAGGGAAATCGGATGGGCCTTGGCCACGCGGTCCAGTTGCTGCAACACCGACAGCAATTCCGGCATGGCGGACAAGGGAATCATGTTGGGGCCGTCGCTGGGGGCGCGGTCGGGGTCGGGATGGGTTTCGATGAACACTCCGGCGATGCCCAGGGCCACCGCGGCGCGGGCAATCACCGGTGCCATGCGGCGGTCGCCGCCCGAGGCGGTGCCTTGCCCACCCGGCTGCTGCACGCTGTGGGTGGCGTCCATGATCACCGGCAGGCCGGTCTGGGCCATGATCGGCAGGGCGCGCATGTCGGTGACCAGGGTGTTGTAGCCGAACGAGGCACCGCGCTCGGTCAGTACGATATTGCGGTTGCCGGTGCCGGCCTCGATCTTGTCGGCGACGTTCTTCATGTCCCAGGGGGCCAGGAACTGCCCCTTCTTGACATTGACCACCCGGCCGGTGGCACCGGCGGCCAGCAACAGGTCGGTCTGACGGCACAGGAAGGCGGGGATCTGCAACACATCGACCACCTCGGCGGCGATGGCGCATTGCTCGCGCTCATGCACATCGGTCAGCACCGGAATGCCGAAGCGCTGCTTGATCTCGGCGAACACCGGAAGCGCCGCGTCCAGGCCGATGCCGCGCTGGCCCTTCAGCGAAGTGCGGTTGGCCTTGTCGAAGCTGGCTTTGAAGATCAGCGGCATGCCGATGCGCGCGGTCATCTCGACCAGCGCCGCGGCGCATTCCAGGGCGTGGTCGCGGCTTTCCATCTGGCATGGGCCGGCGATCAGCGCCAGCGGCAGGTCGTTGCTGAGAGTGATGGAACCGACGGGGACGTGGCGCTGTGGCTGGGTCATGATGGGGATGTTTATCCGATCTGTTGTGGTTCCGAAAGTGACACTTCCCCGCGCGGGCGAAGAATCACACGGACGTGCTGATCATCGACCTGAAACTCGGGGGGAGGGTTGCCGTTTTCGGCCAGCGACTTGCGGACCAGGGGAATACCGACGCCAAAACGATGAACGTAACCAAGCACCTTCAGGACATCAGCGACATGGGGATTGCGATAGGCCGTAACACCCGGCGTTCCGAAGTTGACCTGGGTGACAGGCTCGAATGGACCACCTGGATTAATGATTTCGATGAAGTCACTGAACCAGTAGAACCGCGCCGGTGCGTTGCCTTTTTCGTAGGACCGATGAAGCACGGCGTTGATGACCAGTTCACGAAGCGCCATCACGGGATAGTCGGGGCGCCAAAGATGCAGGTTCTCACCGTCTGTAACCTGCGTCGTGAGGTTGTTGTGGATCACCTCATCCAGTTGCCGCACGACATCGGGTAGCGGCCCCTCGATCATTCTCTCATTTACGATAGGGGAGTGATAGTGCGGTCCATGGAATCGAACGAATTGAACATAGGCTCCGGGAAAAAACCAGCGCGGCTTGCACCCCAGCGCCAACAGTCCGACCCCGGTCGGAATGTTCTCCGGTGTGGTCATCCGCAGCGCCGACAGATGCTGCTCAACGGACCGCTCATCGTCTTTCAAAATCTCGGGCGCCACCGCCTGTGGCAGGTACTCTCGCTGGAACCTGAGCACATCAAGGTCGGCCAGGCTGCTGCCATAGACCTGCTCGGCATCGAACGGTTGAATGATCCTCTGTCGCCGTTCGATCAGGCGGCGCTCTTCCGACGGCGTGGCGATGGCGCGGCGCGGGCCGACCCGAATCATCGTGCGGCCGCGAAAGCGAATCGGCGGATCGTCTGCCGGTTGCACCTCGATCACCACCACCTCGCAGCCCTTCAGCACCCGCTTCTGAACCGTCATTGACGGCAAAGGCAGGATGTTACCTTCATCGCGCAGGGCGGCGAGCCCTGACAGCACCTCGTTCGTGAGGTCCAGACAGGCGCAGGTGCCGTCGTCATTGACGCCGATAAAGACGACGCCGGCCCGACCATGATCCGGCATGTCATTGGCGAAGGCACAGATGGCCTCGGCGATCTTGTTGCGGTCACGGTGCGACGCCTTGAACTCGACACGATCCGACTCCCCGTCGGTCAGCAGAGCTTCAAGGGCCGCATCGTCCAACATGTCACACCAGCCGGCTTTGCCGCACCGCCGCCGCGATGAACGAGGTGAACAGCGGATGCGGATCGAACGGCTTGGACTTCAGTTCGGGGTGGAACTGAACGCCGATGAACCACGGATGATCCGGCAGTTCGACAATCTCGGGCAACACGTCGTCAGGCGACATGCCGGAGAACACCAGACCGGCCTTCTCCAGCTCCGCCTTGTAGTTGATGTTGACTTCGTAGCGGTGGCGATGGCGTTCGGAAATGACCGGGGTGCCGTAGATGTCGCGGGCGCGTGAGCCCTCCATCAGATGGCAGTCATAGGCGCCCAGCCGCATGGTGCCACCCAGGTCGCCGGTACGGGTGCGGCGTTCCAGTTCGTTGCCGCGCAGCCATTCGGTCATCAGGCCGACCAGCGGCTCGTCGGTCGGGCCGAACTCGGTGGAACTGGCCCTGGTCATGCCGGCGAGATGGCGCGCCACCTCAAGCACCGCCATCTGCATGCCGAAACAGATGCCGAAATAGGGTACGCGCCGTTCGCGGGCGAAGCGCACCGCTGAAATCTTGCCGGCGGTACCGCGTTCGCCGAAGCCGCCGGGCACCAGGATACCGTCCATCGGCTCCAGGTACTGAACCGCGTCTTCCTTTTCGAAGATCTCAGAGTCGAGCCATTTCAGATTGACCCGGACACCGTTGGCGATGCCGCCGTGCTGCAACGCCTCGGCGAGCGACTTGTACGAGTCGATCAGCGAGGTGTACTTGCCGACCACGCCGATATGCACCTCGCCCTCGGGCTGGCGGATGACGCTGACGATGTTCTGCCAGCGGGTCAGCGACGGCTCGGGCGCGTCGATGTGGAAATGCTGGCACACCACCCGGTCGAGGCCCTGTTCATGATAGGCGATCGGCACCTGATAGATGGTGTCGACGTCCAGCGCTGGAATGACCGCCTGCTGGCGGACATTGCAGAACAGGGCGATCTTGCGCCGCTCACCCTCAGGGATATCCCGGTCGGAACGGCACATCAGCATGTCGGGCTGAATGCCGACGCTCAGCAGTTCCTTGACCGAATGCTGAGTCGGCTTGGTCTTCAGCTCGCCGGCCGAGGGGATATAGGGCAGCAGGGTGAGATGCACGAACATGGTCTGTTCGCGGCCCAGCTCGTTGCCCAACTGGCGGATGGCTTCGAGGAACGGCAACGACTCGATGTCGCCCACCGTGCCGCCGATCTCGCACAGACAGAAATCCTCGTCGGTCAGGTCCGACTTGATGAATTCCTTGATGGCGTCGGTGACATGGGGAATCACCTGCACCGTCGCGCCCAGATAGTCGCCGCGCCGCTCGCGCTGGATGACCGTCTGATAGATGCGTCCGGTGGTGATGTTGTCGGACTTGCGCGAGGAAACGCCGGTGAAGCGCTCGTAATGGCCCAGGTCCAGGTCGGTCTCGGCGCCGTCGTCGGTGACGTAGACCTCACCGTGCTGATACGGGCTCATGGTGCCCGGATCGACGTTCAGATAGGGATCAAGCTTGCGCAGGCGCACCTTGAAGCCGCGGGCCTGAAGCAGCGCGCCGAGGGCGGCCGAGGCCAGACCCTTGCCGAGGGACGAGACGACACCGCCGGTGATGAAAATAAATCGCGTCATGGGCAGCAAACACCCTCAGGCCTCCGCCAGGCGGAGGCTTAGCACGAAACAACACGAAGGACGGCGGCCAGCCGGCCGCCGCAGGAACGAAAGCGCTGTCTGCCCGCGTCAGCGCGCGGGCGGAGCCGGCACCGCCGGAACGGCCGGCTCGGTCTGGGCCGGCGCGGCCAGGGGCTCGTCCAGGATCGACTTGGTCGGGCCGCCTTGGTTGGCCATCACCGCCAGGATCATGCTGGTGACGAAAAAGCCGCCCGCCAGGATGCCGGTGGTGCGGGTCAGCAGATTGCCTGCGGCGCGGCCGGACATGACGCCGCCGCCGCCACCGCCGATCCCCAGCACGCCGCCCTCGCTGCGTTGCAGCAAAATGATAACGATCATCGCGGCGGCGATGATGAGATGAATGGCGAGGACGACGACGATCATGGACTCCACCGAACAGATTGACGGCGCCTTTTTATGCGGCGCGGCGCTTAAACGCTAGAGCAATCTCAGCAGCTTTGCGCGATCGCCCAAAAATCATCGACCTTAAGGCTGGCACCACCGATCAGGCCGCCGTCCACATCTTCCAGCGCGAGGATTTCGCGGGCGTTGGAGGGCTTCATCGAACCGCCATACAGAATGCGCAGCCTGGCCGCTTCGTCGGCGCCCAGCGCCTTGGCCGCTTCGGCGCGGATAAAGCCATGCACCTCGGCGATATCGCCGTTGGTGGGGGTCTTGCCGGTGCCGATGGCCCAGACTGGTTCGTAGGCGATCACCGTGTTGGCGGCGGTCGCGCCCTCGGGCAGCGAGCCGGCCAGCTGGCTGCCGCACACCGTCAGGGCCTTGCCGGCATCGCGCTCGGCCTCGGTCTCGCCGATGCAGACGATGGCCACCAGACCGGCGGCATGGACGGCCGCGGCCTTGGCCTTGACCACGGCATCGCTCTCGCCATGATCGGTGCGGCGCTCGGAATGGCCGACGATGACGAAGCGGCAGCCGGCATCGGCCAGCATGGCGGCGCTGATGTCACCGGTATGGGCGCCGGACGCCTTGGCGTGGCAATCCTGCGCGCCAACGGCGACCGGGGCCGAGCCAACCGCGGCGACGGCCGTGGCGATGGCGGTGAAGGGCGGGCACACCAGCAGGTCGCAGCGCAGGTCGGCAGTCGCGGCCTTGTCGGCGACTCCGCCGGCCAGTGCCTGCGCATCGCCGCGCAGGCCATTCATTTTCCAGTTCCCGGCGATCAGCGGCCGACGAGCTGCCATCTTGCTGTTCCTTCCCTAGGCGAAGTCATTGTTGGCGCGCCGGTTGAAACCGCGGCGCAGGATTTTCCATTGCACCCCGTGATGCGGCCGTCAAGCCTCTTCCCAGTGGCACGACAGGCGCAACTCTCCGGCGGTGTTGACGACGGTCGCCAGACAGGCCTGAGCCCGCGCCGGCGGAATGGTGACGGCCAGCCGGGTGACGTAGCGGCCGCCGTTGGCGCCGGGAATCCGGTTGGCATCCAGCCGCACGATGTTGGCGTCATACTGGCCGAACACCTCCGACAGTCGGGCGATCAGACCGGGCCGGTCGCCACCGCTGACGACGATGCGGTGGGTCACCTGGGCGTCGGCATCGGCGTGGGGGGACTCGACGGTGACCTGTCCGCCGGCCAGGTCGGGCAAGGCCGTCAGGTCGGCCCGCAAGGCCGCGGCCTCGACCGAGTCGGGCAGTTGGCATACCGCGGAAAACTCGGCCCGGCCGGCCACCGCCTGAAACGCGGTATCGCCAAGGTCGGCGCCGATATCGAACAGTTGCCCGGTGACCGCGGCAATCAGGCCGGTGCGGTCGGAGCAGACGATGCGGATGACGAGAGTCTGGGTCATGGCCATTATCATAGCGTTCTCGATCCCAGGCGCCAGCGACACTTTCGGAGGGGTCTACGCCATTCGCAGGGCAGTGCCCCCACTTGAAAACAGTTGTGTGCAACGGGGGCGGAGAGTACCCTTTAGGATAAGATTAACAGGAATTTGAACCATGGCCGTTTCATCGACCAAAACCGTGACGCCGGGCGACCCGAGCGTTACCAATTCGGTCTCAAGGACCGGATCCGGTGCGCGTCCCGCGGCGACTCCGCGGGTCGATGCGGCGGGCATTCCCTTCCACATCGAAGATCCGGCCGGTAACGAAAAGCGCCAGGCCGGCGGGGACAATACCGGCGGCAACGAGACCCTGGCACAACGCCAGCGGGCTCAGTTCAACCGTGATTTCGCCCCCTTGCTCAATCGCGCCGCCGCGTTCGCGTCGACCGAGCCGGCGGTCGGGCACGAAGCCGGCCCGACCATCCGCGTCTATTTTGCCGACGTGCTGCGCGGTGTGCGCAGCTACGAGGGCAGCATGCGCGCCATCGCCGCCAATGACCGTTCGACCGGCTTGGCCCGGGGCAGTCATTACAGCCGGTATTACTGACCGGCGCGGAGAAGTGGCCATCCTGGGAGCGCATGCGGGGCTGGCCAAAGGCCATGGTGCTGTGCCCCCTCTCCCGCTGTCGGGAGAGGGTCGGGGTGGCTTTTCGGCCCGTTTTCCAATAGACCATTGATTTCTTTGCGGAACCGGGAGCCCCCCTCCCCCCCCCACGGCTTTGCGGCGCCCCCCCCCCTGCCATGAAAATGCCTTGGAAAACGCTCCAGCCGCCGTTGAGGCGGCACCTGAGCGCGGAGCGCGCCCGGCGAGGACGCTTTGATAAGCCAACCCGGCAACTCCTGCCGGGTCCAATTTGCCGGGCAGGGCCTGCGTCCAATAAAAACCCGAGGAAACTAACCGGATCTTCATTGGCATCTGATTTGCTATACTCCAGGTAAGTTACCCGGATCGCTGCCATGATCGACCAGACCAGAGCTCCATCACCGCAAACCCATACCGAGCCCACGGGCGCGACGGGGGCGGCGCGGCAAGCGGCCCAGGTTGTGCCGTTCCAATCCTGGGTGACCAGCGGCAATGGTGAGGAACCCTTCGTATCGGTGCCGAGCTGGCGCGGCGACAAGCCGGCTGCCGTCATCGCCGCCGCCCCGGTGGCCGCTCAGGTGGCTGCCTCGGTGGCAGACGAGCGGGCCGATAGCGAGGGCGCGGTCCCAGCAGCGGCCAAAGCTCCTTCCGAGTCCCCCTCCAGCAGCGCCAGCGCAGCCCCGGCCAGCATGGCGCCCCGGCCAGCAGCAAAACCGGCCGCCGCTCCGGTCGCGGAGCGCGTGCCGGAGCCGGTGATCAACTATACCAGCGGCAATGGCGAGGCTCAATTCGTGCAGGTGGTGGCCGGCGAGACCGCCGCCAACAAAGGCAACGTCCACGCCTTTGCCGAGGGCAACGAACCGACGGTGTGGGATCTGCTCGATTTCATCAACCCGTTACAGCACATTCCGGTCGTCAACATGATCTATCGCGAAATAACCGGCGACAAGATCGGGGCCCTGCCGCAGATCGTCGGCGGTGCCATTCTCGGAGGGCCGATCGGTGCCATTTCGGCGATCGTCAATCTGGCGGTCGAGGAAACCACCGGCAAGGATCTGGGTGGTCAGTTCATGGCGCTGCTCAGCGACGAGCCGGCGGTGCCGGTGAGCGGCGGCATCCGGCAGGCCGAGAGCGCACCCCCCACCGTACCGGTCACCACTACCGCTGCCGCGGCTCCTTCTGCTTCCACGCCGACCTCCCCCGCGACCGAGGACAAGCCGCGCGGCCATATCGAGGTGATGGCACCGACGCCGTCCACCGGCTTCGTTCCCTATTCGGCGGCTCCGGCCAATGTTCTGCCCGCCGCCCAGGCTTCGGCCCAGGCCGCCAAGGGCAATACGGGCTCCAAGCTGAAGATGCCGCCGCGGTCGACCCCGACGGCCCCGGTCACCGCGGCCTCATTGGGCAAGCTGTCGAGCGATGCCGTCAAGCCGGCCGTGGTGCCGTTGACGCCGAAGGTCGGCGCGACTCCGCCGGTCGATCCCGCCGTATCGGGCGCGGCCTCCAGCGATGGTACCGCCGACCAGGAAGCGCTCGCCACTCCCGGCCCGCCGCCGGCCAAGCGCGCCATTTCCGCCAGCGATTCGGTTCAGCCTCAGGCCAACCCGGGCAACACCGCCGATTTCGTCTCCAAGTTCATGACCGCCATGGATAAATACGACAAGGCCGCCCGCCTGACCCCGGCTCAGGCCGCCGCGGCGGCATCCACCACCAGGAAATAGGCGGAGTCGGTCATGGATCTTCAGGTCACGCCAGACGGCACGATATTCTGGCGCGGCACCGGAATCCGTTGCGCCATCGGCCGCGGTGGCTTCAGCCGCGACAAGCGGGAAGGCGATGGCGCCACGCCGATCGGCTGCTGGCTGTTGCGTCGCCTGTTCTACCGCCCCGATCGCCTGGCCCCACCGGTCACCAGCCTGGAAGTGCGGGCACTCGACCGCAACGACGGCTGGTGCGACGATCCGGCCCATGTCGACTACAACCGCCTGATCCGCCTGCCGCACCCGGCCCGTCACGAACTGCTGTGGCGCGCCGACGGACTGTATGATCTGTTCGTGGAACTCGGCTACAACGATCAACCACCCCTGCCGGGTCATGGCAGCGCCATCTTCCTGCACGTCGCCACACCCGATTTCAGCCCGACCGAAGGCTGCATCGCCATGGCTCTGCCCGATCTGCTGCTGCTGGTCGGCAGTTGCGACCCCTCGACCCGATTATGCGTGCGCGACGCAATCTGACGCGCTTTCCTCTTGCACCGGGACCGCAGCCTGAGCATAATGCCGCTCCCGCCGGACCTCTTCCCGGTCAACGGCCGCGGGTGTAGCTCAATGGTAGAGCAGAAGCTTCCCAAGCTTACGACGAGGGTTCGATTCCCTTCACCCGCTCCAACAAAATCAAGGACTTAGCTTCGGCTGCAACCTGATTTTGGGGCAAATTGGGGCAAACGGCAGTTTCCGGCCGTGCCCCAAAAATCCGTCGTGGCTCATGATGGGTTTCGGGGTGATGGCTGGAAACTGACCGCTCGGCGGCGGTTTTGCGGCTTCCCAACGGGCTCTGGCTCTGCTTTTCTGGGGGCCCATTCCCTGCGAAATGTTTGTCTCCGTGTCCTCTCCCGAGCTG
>OBEQ010331774.1_pt1 | contig 45927 bp, 39 predicted proteins | sample 1670901 | NCBI WGS metagenome assembly OBEQ01 (sample SAMEA104232315, study PRJEB22302) | groundwater metagenome | biome: forest; feature: aquifer; material: groundwater | place: USA | collected 2011-08-07 | depth 5.4 m
CATTCTATGGAGAAGCGGTGGGCATTATGATGCAGAGACTTTGCAATATCAAAGTCCTGTCTGAAAAGTTCGAAATGGCGGCAGGCATCCCTCGAAGCTTCCTTTACTTTACCGGCTTTCTCCCACTCCCACCAATCGTTACGTAGGTTGTTCCCCTCCACTTGATGGGAGGAAGTAGCCGCTCCCCACAAAAACCCCTCGGGAAATACAAAAGATGACTGATCCATAGGCATAATCTTAGAGCCTAAAAATTCTTTTCGGATTGGTGTAGTATATTTTCTCTAGAACTTCTTTAGGAAGATTCAGCCCGATGTGAACCTGGTTGGGAGCCAGATGGTCATCCACATAGAAGGCCCTCTCAAAAATGTGAAAGTCTGTCGTGATTCTTCTCCTCAGAAATTCTTCGTCTGACTTGCGTGTCAAGATGATATCGGTTCCCCACTGAATCCGATCTTGATTGCGGATGATAAAATCACGGAACTTCTTGGACTCAAGACAAATCTCCTTCTGGTAGCGTTGAATCCCTCCCCCCATACTGATATCAATAAAAAGATTGGGGTACCGATCCAAAAGCTCCTGGCAATCCTGAAGATGGGGAGCTGTCTTGGCATAATGTGCCGCTACAATGGTAACTTCTGGAAAATCTTTAAGGACTCTTTCAAGTTCATCTTTCTGTTTTGGAAATTTGGCAAGGCTGGCGTGAATCAGAACCGGCAGATGATGCTTCCTGACAACCTCATAGACGCGGTACATGTTGGGACTATCCAGGGGTTCATCATAAAAATGGGGATGCCCTCCGATCAATTTGAGTCCTCTGGCCCCTTGCTGCACTGCGTCTTCAAGAATTGAAGCGGCCTGAGGATCCGCTTCATCAATGGTTGCAAAAGCAACGATTTGATCAGGATATTTTTTCTGAACTTTCAGAAGTTCTGCCATATGCTTCCGGTAACCGTGATTGTCCGGTCCGATTCCCGTTGGTAAAAAAACCGCTTTTTTTATTCCCAGTTCGCGAGCCACTTTCAAATAAAGTTCTATCGAAGCCCCACTTCGATAATGCTCATGAGCACTGATTCTTCGCACTGAATTGTAGGAGGTTTTGTTTTGATCCTGTTTTACTTCGCGATAAAAATCCGGTGAAAGGAGTTTTGTGTAGAGCGGATCTTCACTTTTCCATCCCGTGCTGGAACAACCGTTGATCAAACTGAACATCGAAAGAAGCGCAACAAGACAGCGGGCAGTCTTCATGGGGTTTTCCACAAACCCCGGCGCTGGATTTTCGCCTCTCTTTCATACTGGCGGAACTTATCAAGATGCTTGAAAGGAATGGAAGCATTAACCCTGGCATAACCCAGTTTCAACAACTCGGCGTTGAGCGACCAGTGGACATATTCCGGGCCGACTGGCGGTTGGGAAGGAATGATGGGAATACGAAAGTAAAGATAAGCGTAGTCACTACCCTCGTCTTTCTTGTAATTCGTTTCAAATTCAAGGAAAACTTCATGTTTGGCCACCAAACGATTGGCAAGATCCTCAGCTTCCTTCTTGATTTGAGAATCACCCGTTTCAAGCGCGATGCCAACGAGCTTCACTTTTTTCCCGCTGGAAAGGATAAAAGTATCTCCCGATTTTACCTCCGTGACTATCTCCTTTGGAAAAGGTGCTTGAATCTGCTTCATCCGATACCTGGCGTAAAAGACCTCGGCAGGATTCCATTTGGAGTTGGGAGGAATACGGATTTCCTTGGAAGGACTGACAGACTCTCTTCTTTTTTCGGCCACACCCCAAACAAAAAACCCGCCCACAAAAGCTAAGAAACAGATCGAGGAAATGATTTTTGTACGCAAGATATTATCTCTCTTTTAATAGAGGTCAGCCCGGAGGCCAGCCCATGTGTCTTCCTGCCAGAAGATGAAGATGAATGTGAAATACCGTCTGACCGCCATCGGCTCCGGAGTTGAAAACAAGTCTGAAACCAGGCTCAGCCATCTTCTTCTCTTCAACTATTCTCTTAGCCCTAAAAATCAAATGCCCCAACAAATCCAGATCCGACTCAGCGATATCTGTAATTCTCGAAATATGTTTTTGGGGAATCAAAAGGATGTGAAGGGGGGCCTGTGGATTGATATCATGGATGGCGACCATTTCATCATCCTCGTAAGCCAATTTCGCCGGAATTTGCTTGGCCACAATTTTACAAAACAAACAATCAGGCACAGAGTTTTTCCCTCACATCCACAAAATGTTTGATCGCATACTCAAGACGCTTGAACACCAAATCCTTGCCCAAGGCCATCATTAGATCAAAAAGACCCGGACTCACGCTTCTGCCCGTCAGAGCCACACGCAACGGATGAATCAGTGCCCCTGCAGATAAACCAAGCTGGGAAGCGATTTCACGTGTTTTCTTCTCCAGAGAAGCTGCATCTGAGAATTTCACGGGTTCAAGTTCCGAATAAAACTTGGTCAGATTTTCTTTCACCCCTGCATCATTCCAATATTTCTTCACAGCTTGAGGATCGAAAGAAAGCTCTTTTTTAAAGAAATAATCGGCTTGTTCTACAAACTCCTTAAACGTCTTGATACGGTCCTTAAAAAGCAAACCGGCATGACGAACCAAATTTTCCTCAGAGTTTTCCTCCAGACTTCCATCCTTCTTAAGGAATCGGACGAGTTCAGCTTCGTAAGTCTTAACATCCATCGCACGCAGATGCTCTCCATTAAGCCACTTGAGTTTTTCATGGTCGAAACAAGCTGACTTGGAGTTGATTTGATCCATACGAAACTTCTGTATAAGTTCTTCAAAAAGGAATATCTCTCGGCTCCCGCCGGGATTCCAGCCTAGAAGGGCAAGATAATTCAACAGAGCTTGAGGGAGAAAACCTTCGTCCTGATAAGCATGAAGCGACACGTCTCCATGCCGTTTGGAAAGAGGGGTTCCATCTTTCCCAACGATGAGAGGAAGATGCGCAAAAACAGGAACCGAATAACCTAAAGCTTGGTAGAGCAATATCTGCTTAGGCGTATTGGAAATATGATCATCCCCACGAATCACATGCGATATGTTCATCGCGTGATCGTCGATCACACATGCAAAATTGTAAGTTGGACTCCCATCCGACTTCACCAGTGCAAGGTCTTCAAAAGTTGAAGTATCAAATTCAATATCTCCGTGCACCCAATCATGAAATTTGACACGGAGCTTGGGCATTTTGAAAACGATGGCACGGGCACCCTTTTCCATCGAGAAAAATGCTTTGCCCTGCTTCACCAACTCTTCTGCTGTACGCGTGTACAAATCAAAATGGCTGGACTGCTTCACCACCTCCCCATCCGTCCGGAACCCTAACCACTCCAGACTCCAGATAATTTCAGTCTCAAACTCAGGCTTGGATCTCTCCAAATCAGTGTCCTCAATGCGGAGAAGGAAATCCCCTCCCTGGGATCGGGCAAAAAGATAGTTAAAAAGAGCGGTTCTCACGCTTCCGATATGAAGATAGCCGGTCGGGGAGGGAGCAAACCGAACACGTATTTCAGACATGGGCGAGCCTTTATTTCCGAAAGCTAGGAATGTTGGAGAAAGCCTCTCGAGAGCGGGTTGTCCCGTTGGCGGTCAAGACACCATGATCTAACAGCCCCTTCACTACACTTCGAGCCTCTTCCATCTTAGGATACCTGATCTCACGATATCCTCTGACAATTTCAGGCATTTTCAGAACCTCGACATAAGTCAGGTAATTTGTCCGATCGGAATAATTGAAACTGTCCACCAGACCAATATACCAGTCTCGAAATTCTTTCTCTTCGTGATGCCAATCTGGAAGAAGCCTCCTCAAAAACTTCATGTGTTTCATAATATGGAGCTGCCAGTTTCTGCTACGCAGGTCGAATTCTATATCCTTTCCGAAGATTGTAAAACGCGGGCGATTGATATGCTGATAAACAATCCTGTCTCCATTTTCGGGATGAACGTTGTATCGTTCACGATCCCGTTTGATTTTCTCCGGACTAGTGAGCAAATGGGAAACGTAAACCTCATCCTTGATCAGCATCATCTTATGGAGATAAATAATAACGGCCTTTGTCGCCTGAAAACCGTACTCCCTGGAATCCTTGAGGTAAACCTCTTTCACTTTCTCCACATAACGCCTGGCATAGGAAAGGCCTTCATATTGAATCAAATCATAAACTCTCAAAGCAAATCCGCCATGAGTGGCGTCGTCAAAACGTAACAAGTGCACCGTTTGCTTCACCATCTCCTTATAATCATTAGCCAATTCCCTGCCCCCAAACCATTTCTGCTTTAGGATATTGCTTTTATCTTCAAGAATAAGGGAAAACGTTTCAAAACGATCTTCTTGACTGAACGCCCTGGGGTTGACAGCAATTTTTCTTCCCAAATTAAAAGCCTGCATATCCTCTTGCAAATCATCCGGCTTGACGGACAATTTGATTCCCCACTCAATATTCTCAAGCGCAAGGGGAAGATAACCTTTCTGATAAGCGATCCCTAGGATGACAAGATTGGCATAAAGTTTATTCCCTAAAAGCCGCTCCGATATTTCGGAAACATCCAGGCCAAAATAATTTTCCTGGATCGTGCAGCGCCTGATAAATTCTTCAAGCTCGGCAGGATTAAAATCCTCCTTCCCAACCAGGACGGCTATGGTAGGCGTCTTATGAGAATTGATGATAGCGGTTGTGTGCTCAGGACTTCCAATTCTCAAATTGACGGTCGGATCCAAACTTCTCACGCTCTCCAAAATATCGAGACCCAAAAGAAGATTGGCCTTTCCATAAGGGATGATAGGGGAAACCTGCTCTAGGTGCTTGGTATACACAATATGGGAGTAAACACCACCATTTCGAATCGCCAGTCCTTTTTTGTCTGCAAAATGAATCCGATACCCTTGCCTCAATCCAGCCCGTACCAGAATGGCCGTCACCACTCCAATCCCCATGCCTCCCACACCCGCAACATATCCATACCAAGATTCTTTGAAATCGCGCAACTTAGGTACAGAAAGATCACAGGCATCTAAGATTTCCATCCTCCTCTTGGGAGTTTTCTTTCGAATCACAGTCAACTCCTCAAAGGAAGGACACACCTTGACCTTAACACAGGCGGCATCGGACTTGCACAGTGAAAAATCTGTCGTAACCTTGGGACCATAATGGGTATCCACAATAGCGAGGCCTGGACAACCGGTGGCTTTGGTACATTCCAAACAAAACTCACAGACCTCAGGTGTCACATTGATATAACGTTTCTTAGGAAGGTAACCCGTCTCCTTTGCAACACGTTTCTCTTCCCGAACCACTTTCCTGTCAAAGGTGATACCGCATTCTTTATCAGAAATAATGATCTTCACACCCTCTTGAAGAATGGTTTCCTCAAGCAGCTTCTTGTAGGATTCCCGGTAGGCGGGGTTCACTCTAGAAACCTTCACATTCGTGTTGGCAACCATTCCCTCTGCAACCTTCGCAATATCCTGAATAACAGTCGGTTCTCCCATCGCATCACACTGAGAACTAGGCGTCGGTTGATGACCGGTCATCGCAATCGTCCCGTTATCGAGGATAATGAAAGTGATGTCCTGATCATTTTTAATCGCATCGGAGATCGCCAACATACCGCTGTGAAAAAAAGTCGAATCTCCCATGAAGACAACCTGCTTGTTCGTGATAAAAGGATCAATGCCGGCTCCCGTGCCGCCTCCCAGTCCCATGCCGGAATAATTATGCATCAGCTCCTGATTAGGCTCAAACATGAGCATGGTATAGCACCCTGTATCTCCGTGGAAGACAAGATCGACAGGAGTTCGACGATGATTCTTTTTCATATAAGAAGGATCGAGAAACTTTTTTTTGACCTCCATAAGCACGCTTGAGGAATCCCTATGGGGACAGGCTGGGCAAAAAGTCGGCGTTCGTTGGGGGATCCCTATCTTGAATGAAGAGGTTTCTTCGATCAGAGCAAGCTCTCTATTAAATCTTGCTTCTTCCCATTCCAAGCTCGAATCCTGAATCAACTTGAACAATGGAGCCAGCTTTGTTATCAAAATCGAAGTATTCAGACCCCGAGTTTCAGGAAAGCCTTCCAATCCTTCCGGAAAGATCTTTCCCCATACCGGGACAAAATGATTGAACTCACCCGATTGGTATGCCGCATTCAAAATTCTAAGAACTTGATCCTCAAGAAAACTTCTCTTTTCCTCGACCACAACCACTTCTTCGACGCCTCTGGCAAATTCCTTCACAAGTCCGGGATCCACGGGAAAACTGATTCCTAATTTCAAGATAGGAAGTTTTCCTTCTAGTCCCAACTCTCTAAGAGCCTGCTCAAGGTAACAGAAGGCTAAACCTGAAGCAACGAATCCAATTTTCCGTTTCTTTCCATTTTGATAACGAATTGCATTGACCTCGCGCTGCCTCGCGTGACTGAGAAGATCTGAAAACCGTTTTTCAAGTGTCTGCTCTTTCTTCGCCGTCCGGGGAGAAAGGATCACTGTATCCTCAAGAGGAATTTTGTCAGTCTCCAAAGCGATGGGACGACGCGTGTTGATGAAAGGATAAATATTAGGGGAAACTTCGACCGATCCGCCTCCATCCGCCTGATTGGTGGTGACGAGGTAGGTAATATAAAGATCAGAAACCTTAGAAAGATCCAACGCTATTTTAATCCAATCCTTAAGCTCTTGAAACGTGCTCGGCTCCATAACGGGCATATGAAGATGCCGTGAGATGAAGCGGGAATCAGCAGGGACCTGTGTACTTTCTGACCAAGGATCATCCCCTACCACCACCATGGCCCCTCCGCGGTGCCCTGTTTTCGAAAGGTTCCCAAGCGCCAAACCATCTGAAGCAACATGAAACCCAACACTTTTGATGACTACCATTGCTTTGATGTCCGCCATCTGGCTCCCATTCAGCCGAGCTGCAGCAAGAGCCTCATTATTCGCAATCTGGAAAAGAATTCCTTTTTCCTTAAGAAGATCCAGCATGGCATGAGGAACATTGAAAAAATCAGCCACGGGAGAACCTGGATAACCTGTCAACAGAGAAACACCCGCTTCCAAAGCTCCCTTCCATAAAAGCTCGGTTCCGGTAAAAACCTCCAGACCTTCCTGTTTGATAAAACGCTTATCCATTTTGTGACATCCCGAATTTTTCTCCTAGAGTTTCAAGATAGCTCCTTTGAGAGCTCCCAATCAGTTTAAAAAATACAGGGGCCTTGGTAATTTCAATTTTATGCTCGGGGGTTATCACACGCTTAGTTTGTCCGTCGACGGTAAAAGAAGCTCGGCCATTATCCTTTTCAAGCTCAAGATTAATACTGACAGTTTTTTCAGTGGGAAGCACAATGGGACGTGTCAGAAGGGCGTGCGCACAAAGAGGCGTCACTACAAAACTCTCCAAAGAAGGATAAACAAACGGTCCCCCTGCGGAAAGCGAGTAGGCAGTCGAACCTGTAGGCGTTGCCACAATCACACCATCTCCGGAGAAACTCATCAGATCTTCGCCACCTGCTTTCACTTTAATCTTTAAATAACGGGTCAACCCTTCACGACTGATCACGACGTCATTGAGACCCTGAAAAATTTCGGTCTTTCTTCCCGCTCTCAAGCTAACACGGAGAAGAATCCTCTCTTCAATTTTACAGGAACCCGAAAAAATGGATTCCAGTTCTTTAAAAACTTCTTTTCCCTTAACCCCTGTCAGAAACCCAAGACCGCCCAGATTGACACCCAAAACGGGTATAGATTTCTCCAGCATGTGGTGGGCCACGCTGAGAATGGTCCCATCTCCCCCTAAACACACTAGAAAATCGGACTTTGAAATCAAGGGGCGAATATTGTCACGCGAAGCCGCAAAAACAACTTTTCCTTTCTTAACAAGCCAAGTCTTAAGTCTTCGCGCCAAAAGACGAGCACCGCTTTTGTTCTGGTTGATAACCAAACCGACTTTCCTAATAGGAAAATTCAACGGAGAACGCCTTCGTGATCGTCGATTTTGATTTCTTGCAAGACGCGGGAAGCAATTTTCTCAGCAGAAAGACCATACTTATCAAGCAGAAAATCACGCGTGCCATGTTCCACAAAATGATCAGGAAGAGCAAAACGCCTCAAGCGTAAATTAGTAACTCCCTCCTGCTCGAAGAACTCAAGCACTTTGGATCCAAAACCTCCCGTTCGAACATGATCTTCAATGGTAAATATCGGACAAGATTTCGCAGAAAGCTCCATCAGAAGCTTACGGTCCAGAGGTTTGGCGAAACGCATATTGCACACAGTAGCTTTTAAACCTTCCTGCATCAATAACCCGGCTGCCCCTAAAGCCTGTTCGAACAAACTCCCGAGGCTAAGAATCACAACATCATCCCCTTGCAAAAGAACTTCACCTTCTCCAATACCGAAAGGTTTCGTTTCCGCTAGAAAAGAGATTGGAACTTCAGCTCTCGGATAACGAATCGCAAAAATACCCGGATAATCTATACTCAGCTTGAGCATCTGATACATCTCTCCTTCATTCCTGGGAGAACCCAACACAGTATCAGGAATATGCCCCAAATAGCTGATATCAAAAACTCCGTGGTGGGTAGGGCCATCCGCTCCCACCAGGCCTGCGCGATCAAGACAGAGGGTCACACCGAGTTTCTGGAGTGAAATATCGTGAATGAGCTGGTCTTGAGCACGCTGAAGAAAAGTGGAATAAATGGCGCAAATAGGGTGATTCCCCCCTTTGGAAAGCGCTCCAGCAAAAGTCACCGCGTGTTGCTCTGCTATCCCGACATCGAAGAAACGATTAGGAAATTCCTGCTGAAATTTCAAAAGACCCGTTCCCGATGGCATGGCAGCAGTAATCACCACAACTTTCTCATTCTCACGGGCAATCCGACTCACCGCACGTGAAAAAGTCTCGGTATAAGTCATGCCTTTGGGTTGTGCCTGAGAATTTTCAGACTTTCCCACCATTTTTCCCCCTGTTTTCACATCAAAGGGGTTGACACCATGAAATCGTTCGCTGTCCTTCTCCGCAAAAATATAACCCTTGCCTTTTTCAGTAATCACATGAAGCAGACAGGAATCCTCAATCTTAAGAACATTCTCCAGAGTCTTCACCAGGCCCATCACATCATGCCCATCTACAGGACCAAAATATCTGAACCCAAGTTCCTCAAATAAAATGCCGGGCACGACAAGATGCTTCATGCTTTCCAAGGCATAACGAGCGAGCTTTCTAATCCTTGGCCATTTCGTCAGTGATTTCTCGACATCGTTCCTCAAACGATTGTAGAGAGGGTTGGTAATCACCTTGTTCAAATAATGGCTGATGGCACCCACATTCTTCGAGATAGACATCTTGTTGTCGTTAAGAATAATGAGCATTTTCTTCTTGAGATGGCCCGCATTATTCAAGCCTTCAAAAGCAAGACCCGAGGTCAATCCTCCATCACCGACCACCGCAACAATTTTCTCATCTCCTCCCGCGAAATCTCTGGCACAGGCCAAACCCAATCCTTGAGAAATGGCCGTACCGGCGTGAGCAACCAAAAAATGATCGTGCTCACTTTCTTCCGGGTCCGTGAAGCCGCCAATCCCCCCGTACTGGCGTAAAGTGTGCATTCTATTCCTACGACCGGTAAGGATTTTGTGTGGATAAGTCTGATGACTCACATCCCACACAATTTTGTCGGTAGGAGAATCGAGGACATAATGCAGAGCAATCGTAAGCTCAACAGCACCTAAACCAGCCCCTAGATGACCTCCCGTCTTTGAGACGGTTTCGATCAGAAAATTCCTGAGCTCAGCCGCAAGTTTTGGCAGTTCATCCAGTTGGAATTTTTTAAGGTCCGTTGGGGATTGTATCTGGTCTAAAAGAGGGTAACTCATTTTGTCTGAATCAATTCGTCCGTTTTAACACAAAATCAGCAAGGTTTTTCAACGTTTCTCCTTTGCTGCCAAGAACTTGAAGAGATTTTTTTGCTTGATTTGTCAGCTCCATAGCTTTTTGGCGTGCTTGATTTCCATTTATAAACTTCAGATAACCATTTTTGTCTATTATATCGTCAACTAGCTGAAAGGCCAAGCCCAAATATTCCCCGAAACGCTCAAGAGCCTTCTCCTGAGCTCGAGTGGCTCCAGAAATAATAGCTCCAGACAGACAACTGACCCGAATAAGCTTCCCGGTTTTGTTAACGTTGATATAATCGAGAACAGGCAAGCTGATTTCCCGAGTCTCAGAAATTTTATCGACCACCTGGCCGCCAATCATTCCGAATGTACCAATCGCCTCAGAAACCTCGCCAATAAGTTTAAGTGCAATCTTTGGGTCGGAAATTTCGGACAAAACGTTGAAGGCAAGAGTCAAAAGCGCATCCCCCGCTAAAAGAGCATAGGGCTCCCCAAACTTCTTATGGCAAGTTAGCTTGCCCCTTCGGATAGTATCATTGTCCAGACAGGGAAGATCATCATGAATGAGAGAATAGCTGTGAATCAACTCCATGGCACAGGCGGGAAGTATGGCCTTCTTTAAAGAACCTGAACAGGCTTCCGCGCTGGCCAGGACCAAAACGGGACGAATCCTCTTCCCTCCCTTCAAAACACTGTAACGCATGGCTTGATGAATAAGGGAAGGATAAGCGTTCCGGCGCGGCAGAAGTCGATTGAGCTCAGCCTCAATCAACTTCGATTTTTTCTTGAGGTAAGCTGCGATCTTCAAAAAAGAAGCCCTTCTTCATCGGAATCCTCGGCAGATCGTGATGATTTCTTTGGACGGGGAGGTTCGCTTGAAACTTTCTTTTCCTTTTTCTCTACGTCGTCAGGATCAAAAGGTTCTGCGGTCAAAGCACCATTTAGACTCCTGGTTAGGATTTCTATTTTCTTCTCAGCCTGAGCCAGTTTCTGACTGCAAAGTCTCGAAAGCTTCACACCTTCTTCATATTTCTTAAGAGCTTCATCTAACGGGACATCCCCGCTTTCAAGAAACTCAACGATCTTTTCAAGTTTTTCAACCGCTTTTTCAAATTTGAATTCTTCCATTTTATTTTCCCTCTTATTGAGGCAGACCTTTATGAATTTTCGTGACTTGGGACTCAAACATTCCACGTTCAAGCTTGGTTCGGACAGGATCACCTTTTTGAACAAACGCAACATCTTTCAGCAATCGGTCTTTCGTATCAAAAGTTAGACTGTATCCTCTGGCCAGAATCGCCAGAGGACTCAGGGCTTCAAGTTTGCCGGCTACATTCTTAAAACCACTCCGCTTCAAAGCCAGGAGCCCCTTCACATAATTATTCATTTGCCTCAACAACTCGTCAACCCTTTGAGCCCATTGTTCAACCAAAGATACAGGCTGTCGGAAAGCATAACTGGTCGTCAAATTCTCCAGAAAGTCTTTTTTAGCTGTCCAAAGTTTCTTAATAGCACTTTGAGACCGTGAGGAGAGCTCAAAAATATTCTGCTCAAGCTCTTCACGACTTCGTGTTACAAGTTCAGCGGCAGCTGAAGGCGTGGGAGCCCTCAGATCGGCAACCAGGTCTGCAATAGTCCAGTCAATTTCATGCCCCACCGCTGAAATGACAGGAATTTTTGAGCGATAAATGGCTTTTGCCACTATTTCTTCATTGAAAGCCCAAAGATCTTCAAGACTCCCGCCTCCTCTTCCCACAATCAGCACGTCAATGGAATCCCAGTTATTCAATTCCTCAATGGCATGGGCGATTTCTGCTGCAGCCCCCTCTCCCTGCACGCGAACGGGATAAAGTAAAATATGGATTCCTGCAAACCGGCGGTTCACAATGTTGAGGATATCGCGAATAGCTGCTCCCGTGGGAGAGGTCACCACACCTACCTTTCGGGGATAAGGGGGGATGGATCTTTTTCTGGCCGGGTCGAATAAACCTTCCTGTGCCAATTTGGCCTTCAATTGCTCGAAAGCCAACTGTAAAGCTCCTAAGCCCTTTGGTTCAAGTCTCTCCACATAAATCTGATACTCACCCCGCACCTCATAAACCGATATCCTTCCAAAACAAATCACTTTCAAACCATCTTTCAGCTCAAACTGGAGATCCTGACTGTAGCGGTTAAAAAAGGCTGCCTTCAAAACAGCGGTTTCGTCTTTCAAATTGAAATAAATGTGTCCTGAATGGGGTTTCTTCAGACCGGATATTTCTCCTTCCACCCAGACAGAAGGGAAACGTATCTCCATGAGATTTTTGATCTCTCGGGTGAGTTCCGTGACAGTAAAAACCTTTTTTTCAGATCGGATGGTCGGATTCATTGACAAGAGTTAAAGCACTAGTGGTTCGACTAGATTGAAATTGTCAGTCGACAATTTCAATCTTCGCTCGCCACAGTACCGAGCTTCCCCTAAAATCAATATTGTCCAGGTACTAGCGAAGTCTCTCATGCACACGTTTGATCGCCGTAGCCCTGCCAGTTGAGGGATCCACGTCAAAAATGACGCCGGAAAGTCGAACATCTTCTGTGGCCACAGGAAATCGGGTCGGGACTTGAGTCAGAAAACGGTTTAGAACAGAACTGACATCTCTACCCAGCACAGATTTATAAGGACCTGTCATACCCATCTCCGTAATATAAGCGGTTCCCTGGGGAAGAATGCATTCATCCGAAGTCTGAATGTGGGTATGACTCCCAAAAATGGCGCTTACCTTCCCGTCCAAGTACCACCCTAAAGCAACTTTCTCAGAGGTCGCTTCGGCATGTATATCAATCAAAATGATGGAAGTTTCCTTGCGCATCCTTGAGACTTCTTCCTTGGCTTTCAAAAACGGTGAATCGACATGGGGTCCCATAAAAACTTGGCCCAGAAGGTTGATCACTCCGATTTTCCTTTTTTTCTTTGATTCCACGATAATGGAACCATGTCCCAAAGCTTGCGAAGGGTAATTAAAGGGTCTCAGGATTCTCGATTCTTTCTCCAGATAATCGAAAGCCTCCTTTTTATCAAAGAAATGATCTCCCGAGGTTATGACATCCACGCCCGCTTCAAAAAGCACCTTGGCCGTATTCTCTGTAATACCCGAACCTCCTGCTAAATTCTCCCCATTCACCACGACAAATTCGAGTCCCTCCTCTTCAATCAATCGAGGGATGATCACAGAACAAGCCTCCCTGCCGGGCTCACCGACGGTATCTCCAGAGGCAAGTATTCTCACCACATCCGAATGGTTCGATCTCATATTGTCTCAGTCTAGTTTGAAATGATTAAATCCAACATCACATCTTGTCCTTGAACTACAGGCACATAACTTAAGATCTGAAAATCAAAAGCGAGTCCCACTTTGACAGTCTTGGGGGGCAGTTGCAAAAGAAAACGGTCGTAAAACCCCAATCCCCTTCCCAGCCGATTGCCCCATTTATCAAACGCCACTCCAGGAACGAAAAGCAATTCGATATTTGAAATGGGTGCAATGTTTTTCTCCTCAATCGTGGGCTCGAGAATACCCATCGGCGACTTCGTCAAAGAATCCAGACTCTTAATGATTACAGGAACCATCTCTTTTTTATGAGAATCCACTACGGGGAGAGCTACCGCTTTGCCCAACCTAAGAGCTTCTTGAATCATCTCCCTCGTATCCACTTCATACGAAGTAGCGGCGTAAAACATAACGCAGGAGGCTCTCTTGAAGAAAATATTGCTCAACGCTAAGTCCTTAATTCTTCGAGATTTGTGCATTCTATTCTCTTGCGACTGCTTTTTCAATTGCAAAAGCATATCCCGTCGAATCGTTTCCTTTTCCTCCGACAACTTGCTCATGATCTTGTCCCTATCCATCATCGGCAACGCAAGGAGAAATGAGAAATCACCCTGATTTTTTATTTTATCACAAGGGAATTAAAACACAGTGTTAAATTCTCACGCAGATTTTGCTCAGGAAAGGTACGGGGGTTGCTCGAAAAGCGGATTTTTGATCCCGAAATCCCAGCTTTCGGGCAGGTGCTGGGTGATACCTCAGAGAATGTTTACTTGCCCCGAGTCTTATATTCTCGCAGAATGGGCTTTCTAGCCTTCAGCGCAGGATGGGATTCTTTGGTGGAAAAATTCTTTTCAAACGGAAAATCAAAACGATAGATAAAGCTAATCATCGGTCCATGAATGATACTTGTATAACGTCCGTCAATGCTAGTCCCCGTCTTACCTAGAACAACGGGATTAGAAATACGACGGCTTGCCAATAGAATGAATATGTAAGTAAAATCGATAGAAGCACGCTCGCCAAGTTTATAACTAGTCCCAAAAGTCCAACCATAGCGATTAGCATCAGGCAAGAAGTTATCAACATGATTCTTGGGAGAAGCCGCCTGATAGAAGAAAAATCCTCCCAACAGATCCAGATTCTCTCGAATGCGGTAATCCGTGCCCCAATGAAAATTCCAAGTCATGTTATAATCTCTCGGGATTCTTCCTAAAGCATTTATGGTAACGTTCGGACGATCAAAACGAAAATCCTGGTCCTTAAAGGTATTCCAAAAAGTCAAACCCATGTCCAATTCACTGGACCACTTCGACGAAGGTTCATAAGCATATCCCAAGGTCAAATTAGCCGGGAGAGGAATATCAGAGTGCGCACCTGATTCAAAATTGGGAAAAGTGTCATATCCCTGCGCAGCACCCGCTACTAATCCCTCAATCACAACTCGTCCATGAACCTGAACGACCGCTTTGCTACGATACGATAAGGCGAGCCGATGTTTCGGAGAAGGTTTGATAATCGTTCCAAAATTCCAGCCCCATCCATACCCATTGGTATCAGTTTCTGCCTTACCATCAGCAGTTCCCGGAGCAGATAAAATAGCCGCGTTAGGATAGTTAAAAGTCTGGCCGTACTTGTAAATGTAATAATTCGTTGCCCCTCCACCCACGCTGATTTGATCTGTAAGCTTGAGGGAACCTGCAATGGTAGTAGCCAACATTTTCAATTTGTTAGTGACCCCTGTGTACTTGGCCATGCTTTCAACAGGAAAAGAACTGGAAAGTCCGAAGGGAGAATTCACCGCTACTCCAAATGAAAGGCGATCATCAAGAGTTTTCCCAGGATTTAACGTAAGATAAAAAGAAGGCAGCGGAATAATTTTCGCGTTGCTTTGGTTATGATCTCCCGTAACACGATTGGCGTGGAAAACTCGAAAGTCAAGAGCTTGGAATCCACCCATCAGCTGAATGCCTTTCAGCTCACCAATACCTGCGGGATTGGCCAAAATCGTAGAGGGATCCTGCGGACGCGCAATCACCGCATTGGCTTGGGCAAGCGTCTTGGCACTGTAAGAAGCATTTTCAAATCCTGAGGAACCTACTGCAAAAAGGGCAGGTGGAAAAAGAAAAGAAATGGAAACCGCAACGACCATCATTGGGAACAAGAATCTGAGTTTTTTCATATCATATGGATCGGCAAGGTTGTCTGTAAATTAAACTAAAAAATATTTAAAATAGGTTACCAACTACCAGCCTGATTGTCAATGCCGTATGTCATCAGAAATAAAACTATGAATAAAAACCTGTCTTTTCCTAACCAGCATCCCCGCGGCCCCCAAAACGGCAGTTTATGATAACTGCGCCTGGGCCGATTCGAACGGCCGACAACCTCCTTAGGAGTGAGGTGCTCTATCCATCTGAGCTACAGGCGCATACTAAAGATTTACCGGCCTATTCCATCAGTCCTTGCAGAGTGGCAGCTTTTTGCCACCTGCAAGGGCAGGCGCAAAATATCGTTGCGAAGCGACAAGTACATTCTACTCAGCACCTGCTGATGTCCAGCAGGTGCGACAAAGTTCCGATTCCTGCTGAATCGGTGTCTTTGTCGTCCTTGCAGAGTGGCGGCTTTTTGCCACCTGCAAGGGCAGGCGCATATCTAGGATCCGCCAACTCTGGCGGAAGCTACAGGCGGCCGGAAGCTCTTGCTTCCGGCACTACGCGAAGACCTCGATGGTCTTCGCTTCGCATACTAAAGATTTACCGGCCCATTCCATTCAATCATTCTTCTTGGGTTTGTTCCCTTCCTTTTTTTCCTCTTTTTTCTCACGCGATTCCAAACGAAAAAGTTCCTCAAGATGCATGACTTGGGAATCGGCGACGGCTTCCTCCTCAACCCGTTTGATCATACGGCGAAGAGCTTTGGGCTTCATCCTGAGAACTTCAAGGCAAAGGGTGGTGAGAAGGCGTGTGATTAAATTAACTTGGATTTCCAAATCCTGAAGACGATCTTTGGCATCGGTGGCATATTCCCACAACTTGTCCACATGCTTTTTGATGTAATCAAGATTTTCCCGGAGGAGTTTATCTTCTTTTCGAAATTCTTCCTGAAGATAGGACAGATGTCGCAGTCTGGTTTTCTTTTTCCTTTTTGCCATCAAATCGGTTTCTGATTAAGCTTCAACCACCCGAGTCTTTGCCCAACCATCCGCAATGCGCTCTCCTTTGGTAAGCAACGAAATAATCTCAATCACATAGCCGACCACCAGCACGAAAGGAATGATCAAAAGGATATTTCGAATAAAAGCCTGTGCGAGCGTTGGCTTCTCCCCCGTTGCCACACTGATCAATTTGAGACCGACCATTTTTCTCCCCGGAGAAAAAACAGCATCACGGAAAAGCATCCATCCCACATTGATCAGGATAAGAATCGTGTTCCTGATGGCGTCGTTGGCGGCCAGAAGTGCCACCCCTGCCAAAACACCTAAAACAACAGGAATAATGATGAGGTCGACAATACCCGCCGCAAACCGTTTTCCTTTAGACACCGTGGGAGGATTTTGTGAACCTCCTGTAAAACCAGTTTCCTCGGTCATGTTTGGCTCCTTTTCTATAAAAACAGAAAAACTATTTTTCCCTAATTCTCGAAGGCAGTATAACTTGAACAGAAGGTGATTTCAAGCCAGATTTTCGGCATTTTTCCAGCTTACCTTAGCCTTTATTCCGAAGCAAGCAGGATGGAACTTTTCTAAGAAACCAATGAAAACTTTCCGCCCGGAAGCTTTTTCACTTTTCTTTTTATTTCAAGAAAAGTAAGGCGGGAAGACAATTTCTCCGGTTTCATCTCCGTCTTTGAGGTAAGTTCCTCCAAAGAAAGAGCCTGTGTGTGCAGCGCACAAAGAATAGGATCTTTTTCAGAATCATGTTGCGCAGTTTCTTCTTGCAAGCTGTGCTTCAGATAACTTTTCAAAAGAGGTTCAAGTTCGACTAAAATCTCTTCCGGAAATTCAACCAGGCAGGCTCCCTGCTTGATCAAACGGTTCGTACCTCGGGAACGCAGAGAATCAATCCGGCCCGGAATCGCAAAAACTTCTTTTCCCTGCTCCAAAGCTAAAGATGCCGTAATAAGAGACCCGCTCTTTTCATGGGCTTCCACCACCAAAACACCCAGTGAAAGCCCGCTAATCAAGCGATTGCGGCGGGGAAAATTTCCCGGAAGGGGAAGCGTACCCAAGGGAAACTCGCTTACTAAAGCACCTTTCTCCAAAATTTGGCGGTAAAGATCTTCATTTTCTAAGGGGTAAATTTTATCCACACCACATCCCAATACCGCTATCGTCCCTCCATTCACAGACAAAGCGCCTCGATGAGCTTCAGCATCAATGCCTTTTGCAAATCCAGAAACAATCGGTATCCCAGCCTGCGCAAGAAAAGAGGCAAATTTTCGCGCTGTCTCCATACCGTAATGAGAAGGATCGCGCGTCCCTACAATAGCCAGACAACAGAAATTCTCAGGAAAAAAATTACCGCGCACATAGAGCAGCATGGGCGGATCATAGATCTGGTATAAAGATTGAGGATAATCCGCCTGACCGTAACCCAGAAAACGCACCCCCATGCGGGAACATTTCTCAAACTCATCCTCCGGATTCGTCTGATCAAGAATTCTTTCGACTTCATCCGGCCAGATATTCTCAGAAAATTGCTTGCGATCGCCTTCCTTCCCTGCCGTCAAGGTAAGCTTCCCTTTTTGACACCGCTTCACAATCTCAGAAGGCGAACCGTATTCTTCCAGATAAGCTTTGAGCTTCTGGATACCGAAGCCTGGGAGTTGATTCAAAACCAGAAGAGCTTTTAGATTTTCGTTCATGTTTTCACTCATGACTTGGAGAGACCTTGAATGGCGTGACGAACAAAAGATAAAGGAACATCGCTTGAAACGGTTACCTTACCCATTCTTATCGGCAAGATAAATCTTAGTTTTCCCCGATGCATTTTTTTATCATGTTGCATACACTTGAGGACACGGCTAACCACAAGATTTTTTCTAAGCCTGACGGGCAAGCCCGCTGCACGAATCAAATGAAGCTGCCGTATTTGAGACTTCCTTGAAAAAAGCCCCTGACGATACGCAAGCTCCGCTGCGGCCACCATTCCCACCGCAACGGCTTCCCCGTGAGGGATCGAGGAGGTCCAAGTTTCCGAAGCCGCTTCGAAAGCATGGGCGAAAGTATGCCCATAATTCAAAATCATCCTTAAATTTTTAACCTCGCACTCGTCACGTTCAACGACCATCTTTTTAATACGGGCGCACTCGTAAACAATACGCTCTAATATCTTGAGGTTTTTCTTTCTTGCCTCCGCGATATGCTTCTCAAGAAATGAAAAAAAATCTGCGTCCCAGATGACCGCATATTTGATCACTTCAGCCAAAGCATGACAGAGTTCCAATTCGGGAAGGGTTCTAAGAAAATCCATGTCCGCAAGAACCAGCTTGGGCTGATAGAAAGTCCCTACTAAATTTTTACCCTCGGGAAGATTGATAGCGGTTTTGCCTCCAATGGAGCTATCCACTTGAGCAAGAAGAGTCGTCGGCACAACCACCCATGGAATCCCTCTCATATAGGTAGAAGCCGCAAAACCCGCCACGTCACCTACCATGCCGCCCCCCAAAGCAACAAGAAATGAAGTCCGATCAAAACCAGTATGTACGAGACGGGCATAAATTTCAAAAAGAGATTTTTCGGATTTTGCTGATTCGTTTAACGGTAAGGAATCATAAGTATACGTTTGAAAACCGGCACGCTCTAATACACTACGAACCCTCCTCAAGTAATAACGGGCTACTTTCCGATCTGTAAGTATCATGACCTTGCCAGCTAGACCAAGACGTTTGAGTCTCGTCCCAAGAACCTTCAGGGTTCCTCGCCCCACTAATAGTGAGTAAGGATGATGCTTGAGGTTGACTCTAAGTTCTCTCATGGGAACTCAAACCTAGCAGGTTGATAATTTCACGTGCAAGCTGGACGGGTTGTTTCTGTTGCGTGTTGACCGCATGATCGTGAATCGATTCATAGAGCCTCTTGCGCTGCAGAAAAAGCTTGGCAAAAACCTCTTGAGGATTCGAAACCTTAAGCAGAGGCCGATCCGCTTTGTTCCGAATTCTCTCCCACAAAATTTCCAGAGGGGCCTGAAGGTAAATCACAAAACCTGTCTCCTTCATCAACATCACATTGTCGGGATCAAGGACAATCCCGCCGCCTGTTGCAATCACTCGATCACGAATTTTTGCAGCAACGTTAAGGCTTTCTTTTTCCAACCTTCTGAAATAAGGTTCCCCCCGTGTCTCAAAAATATCGTTGATGTTCATCTTAACCTTCTTGACAATCTCTTCATCCAAATCGATAAACTTCATGTTCAGCTCATCGGCGAGAGCCTCGCCCGTAACGGTTTTCCCAGCTCCCATCATACCGATCAAATAAATGTTCTTCATAACTGTGGCTATTTAGGGCCAACCAAAGCCGGGACATCTTCAACCGGCACTCAGGAATGCAACAATTGTTTCTTGTAACCTTCGAAGTTTCTTTCGATTTCGGTTATCGAATCACCGCCAAATTTTTCCAGGAACGCCCTCGCGATTTCATAGGCCACCACTGCTTCAGCAATCACACTGCAGGCAGGAAGGGTGCTGATATCCGAACGCTCGTAGCTGGCTTTTTCAGGCTTCTTGGTTTTCATGTTCACCGATCGAAGGGGCTTGATCAAGGTTGAAATGGGCTTCATCACCCCTCGTACAACAATCTCTTCCCCGTTGGACATACCTCCCTCAATGCCTCCGGCCCGGTTGGTTTTACGGAAATAACCTCGCCCCTTGCTATAGAAAATCTCATCATGGACCTCCGAACCGTAACGGGAAGCCATCCCAAAACCAAGACCGAATTCCACACCCTTCACCGCTTGAATGCTCAGGATGGCTTGAGCCAGCCTCCCGTCCAGCTTTCTTTCATGGTGCACATGCGAACCCAATCCCACAGGGACTCCTTTAACCCGGGCTTCAAAAGTCCCGCCGAGGGTATCTCCTTTTTTCTTAGCAATTTCTATCTCCCGGATTACGGCGCTTTCAAAATCTTTGGAGACGCAATTCATTTCCGATTCACGAGCCTTACCAATACGCTCAAAAGAAATCTTATTCTGGTCCTGAAGAACAGTCTTTCCCACTTGAGTCACGTGTGAGGCCACCTCGACATGAAAAAGAGACAAAAGCTGCTTGGTCAAAGCTCCCATGGCGACCCTCATGGAAGTCTCACGGGCCGAGGACCTTTCAAGAATAGGACGAATACTCGAATGGTATTTCAGAGAACCCGTAAGATCGGCATGACCAGGGCGGGGCCGAAAAAGTTCCGGCAGCTCGTCGATCTTCACTTCTTTATTAGCCAGAAGAAATCCGATGGGGGCACCTGTCGTTTTTCCCTTCAGAACACCGGAAATAATTTCAACTTCATCCTTTTCAAGCTTCATCCTCCCGCCGCGCCCGTACCCCTTCTGACGCCTGGCAAGCTCCTCCTGGATCAAGGCAATATCAATGGAAAGTCCCGAAGGCATTCCTTCCAAAATAGCGGCCAGATACCTATTATGAGATTCTCCGCAGGTGATGTATTGAAGCATCGCAGTTTCTTCCTCCTCAAATTCCGAACAATTTTGCTAAGATGTTTCCCCCAAAAAAGAGTGAGATGATGGCAGCAAGAGAAAGATAAGGGCCAAAAGGAATTACTTCAGCCTTTTTAACTATTTTAAGAACAAGCCCGATGGGCGCCGCAATCAAAGGCGCAATAAAAAACGTAAGCACAGCATATCGGCAGCCCAAAAATGTTCCTATCATCGCAAGCAGCTTCAAGTCTCCTCCGCCCATGCTTTCCTTCTTAAAAAGAAACTGTCCTAAAAGAGCCATCCCATAAATAAGTCCCGCACCCCAGAGCATTCCTAAAGCAGAATCGGCCAGAGCAAGCCTTTTGTCAAATTCGCCCTGAAGCACGGGAAAGAAAAAGCTCATTACCAGCCCGACAAAAATTCCTATGATACTGATTTCATCGGGGATCATCTGATGCTCAAAATCAACAAAGGTTGCCACAATCAGGGACGCAACAAAATAACTGTAGAAAATAAACTTCACCGTAGGACCGAAAAATGCATAAAAAAATGCAAGGGCCGCAGCAGTCAACAATTCCACCAGAGGATAACGAAGAGAAATCGCCTCCCCACAGTCCCGGCATTTTCCTCTCAGAATTAAAATACTGAGAAGAGGGATATTATCATACCAAGCGATCTTATAACCACACTTGGGACAATGAGAACGTCCCTTTATGACGGACTCCTCTTTAGGAAAGCGCACAATGCAGACATTGAGGAAACTTCCTATCAAAAGCCCAAGAATAAACGTAATGGAAGATCCGATCTTGGGATGGATCTTCAACAACTCTATGGGTTCAATCATCCTTTTCTCGCCGTCAGAGATTTTTCAAGAACCTTCCGCATTATTTTCTCAGGAGCTTTTCTGCCGACCCAAATCTCGAAGGCACGGCACCCCTGATAAAGAAGCATCGTGAGACCATTGAGCGTCCGGTAATTTTTCTTCCGCGCCATTTTTAAAAGCGGCGTTTCAGAAGGATTATAAATCAAATCATAAACAAAGAGACGCTTACTGGGAAACATATCCCGACTGACCAGCACCGAATCCTGTCTCTCCAAACCGACGTTGGTGGTATTGACTAAAAGATCGGCGGTTTCAAGCTCCCGTTTTAAAAGAACCCTGTCCAACCCAAAAGACTTGATGGATGCATTGCTGGAAAGATGTTTAAAATCTCTAAGGATCTTGTATGCTTTATCCGGATGACGATTAAAAATCGATATCTCGCGCATGCCTTGCCGTACCAAACCATAGACGCAAGCCCTGGCCGCTCCTCCCGCACCTAGAATCACTGCTTTCCTTCCGCGAATTTCAAATCGCGCCTCTCTAAGAGCGCGCAAGAATCCTTCCCAGTCAGTATTGTAGCCCCAAAACTTCTTTCCCAGACGCTTAACTGTGTTCACTGCTCCAATTAAAGCCGCCTCTTTTTGGACTCCGTCCAGATAAGGTAAAACCATTTCTTTATATGGAACTGTAAGATTGAAACCAGCTAAAGGAGTTCTTGAAAAATTCCTCGCAACTTTTCTGAAGTTAGAAGAATCCAGTTCAAAAGGTAGGTAGGCAGCTTCTATTCCAAGTTTCCCGAAAGCAGCTTCCTGCATCGCGGGTGAGAGAGTGTGCTTCAAGGGAAATCCAAATATCCCGTAAATTTTCATAAGCGAGGAAGATGCCCTCCCCTCTAAAAGGGCTAGACTAACCTTTCTCGACTCAGTTTGAACTGATGAGCAAGAGCACGGTTGATGGCTTGGAGATACGCCTTGACACTTCCCTCAATGATATCCGTGCTGGCACCCCGCCCTGAGATCTCCCGACTTTTGACTTTGAGCTTCACACTCACTTCCCCCAAGGCATCCTTACCGCCCGTAACAGCTTGAAGGGAATAATTGGAAAGTTTCGCTTTGAGACCCGTGATTTTCTCAATCGCCTTGTAGCAGGCATCCACAGGACCGTCCCCCGTAGAAGAAGCTTCATGAACCCTGCCTCTTTTTTTTAAACGGATCACGGCTTGAGGTATCTTGCCTGTTTCGCTTTTCGTAGCGAGGTGAACTAATTCCCACGTCACCGGAACCTTGGCGATTTCATCATCAATGATCGCCTCAATATCCTCGTCGAAAACATATTTCTTCTGATCCGCCAGTTCCTTGAAGCGGTAAAAAGCCTTCTCAAGTTCCCGATCCGTAAGTGAAAAACCGAGTTTCTTCAGCCGCTCCCGAAACGCATGCCGGCCTGAATGTTTGCCAAGAATAAGTTGACTCTCAGAAAGACCAATGCGGTGAGGATCGATAATCTCGTAAGTCTGGCGCATCTTGAGAATACCATCCTGATGAATGCCGGATTCATGACTGAAAGCATTCCGTCCCACAATGGCTTTGTTGGGTTGAACAGGAATACTTGTAAGATGAGAAACCAAGCGCGATGTCTTGATAATTTCATTCAGATGAAGATCCGTTTTCACATCCATCAGGTCCGCACGGGTATCAATGGCCATAGCAATCTCTTCCAGAGACGCATTCCCCGCCCTCTCGCCAATCCCATTGATGGTGCACTCCACCTGATTGGCCCCAGACATAATGGCCGTGATGGAATTTGCCACCGCCAGACCCAAATCATTGTGGCAATGGACAGACAAGCTCACTTGATTGCCAAGGTCAGGAAATTTCCGTACTAAAAACCCGATAAGATCTCCGAATTCTGCAGGCATGGCGTAGCCCACTGTATCAGGAATATTGATGGTGGTCGCCCCCGCTTGAATCGCAATTCCCACCACTTCGGCAAGAAACTCCCATTCTGTACGCGCGGCATCCTCCGGAGAAAATTCGATATCATCAAAAAATTTTCTCGCATAAGCCATATGGTTCTGGACAATTTTGATGAGCTCACTTTTATCTTTTTTCAGCTTGTATTGACGATGAATTACTGAGGTAGCAAGAAAAACATGAAGCCGCTTTCTCTTCGCAAATTTCAAGGCCTGGCGGCAGAAATCAATATCTCTCCTTACCATACGCGCTAGAGCACAGAGAACGGGCTTCTTGACTTTCCTTGAGATGGCTTGAATAGCTTCCACTTCACCAGGAGAAGCTGCGGGAAAACCAGCCTCGATAATATCTACATTGAGTCTTTGAAGCTGCTGAGCAACTTCCAGTTTCTCCTGGGGTGTTAGAGAAGCCCCTGGAGATTGCTCACCATCCCTTAAGGTGGTGTCAAAAATATAAATTTTTCTTCTGTCCACAACTCGGGGCGCAACCATCTTATTTTATTTTGGCAGTCTGCCGTCCCGTGGAACCTCCAGCCTGCTGATGCAAAGCAGGTTGAGGCTTCTCAAGAGGTTGATGGATCCAACCCATCATCTGACGAAGCTTGGCTCCAATTTGTTCGATAGGATGCTTGTCCACTTTCTCTCTAAGTTTGTTGTAATTAGGCCTTCCCTTTTTATTTTCCTCAATCCATTCCTTGGCAAAAACTCCCGACTGAACTTCAGAAAGAATACGTTTCATTTCCTTCCGCACATTCTCATTCACAATCCGAGGACCGCGCGTGTAATCACCGTATTCGGCCGTGTCGGAAACCCTACGATGCATGCCGCTGATACCGGAGACAAAGATCGCGTCCGTGATAAGCTTTACCTCATGAAGACATTCGAAATAAGCAATCTCCGGTTGATAACCTGCTTCAACAAGCGTCTCAAAACCCGCTTGAATGAGGGCAGATAAACCACCGCACAGGACGACTTGCTCTCCAAAAAGATCAGTTTCAGTCTCCTCCTTGAAAGTGGTCTCAATCACTCCTGCGCGAGTTCCTCCTATAGCTTTTGCGTGTGCCAAGGCCAGTTTGAGAGCATCCCCTGTTGCATTTTGATAAATGGCGACAATACAGGGGACTCCTCCCCCCTCAAGAAATTGAGACCGCACCAGAGCACCGGGGCCTTTGGGAGCCACCATATACACATCCACGTTTCGAGGCGGTTTGATATAGCCGAAGTGAATATTAAAACCATGAGAAAAAAGAAGCGCCTTCCCTTCTTTCAAAAAAGGGGCGACACTTTTCTCGTAAATTTCAGCTTGCAGATGATCTTGAGTTAAAAGCTGAATGATGTCGGCTTGCTTTGCGGCTTCTTCGACTTCCACAGGAGCAAAACCATCCTGAACAGCCAAATCGTAATTTTTTCCTCCCTTTCGCTGACTCACAATGACATGAACGCCGCTGTCTCTTAAATTCAAACTCTGGCCTCGTCCCTGAATACCGTAACCCACCACAGCTACCTTTTTGCCCTTAAGAACTGAAAGATCTGCCTCTTTATCGTAATAAATTTTCGCCATAGCCCTTTCCTTTTTTCAAGCCTCCGATGTTTCTGCTTCCTCTTTCTTCTCCGTTCGGCCTTTCTCCAGTTTCCCAACCTTCTCTTTAAAAACGAGCTCGTTTTTCCTAGACATCGAAATCAATCCCGTGCGCACCAACTCTGTAAGTCCGAAAGGACTTAGAAGCTCAAGCATCGCATCGAGTTTGCTCTCCGTTCCTGTGACTTCAATCGTCAAGCTTTTAGGGTTCACATCCACGATTTTGGCCCGAAAAGTATTCACAATTTGTATGATGTCAGCCCTTGTTGCCGGTGTGGCATTGACTTTGACCAAAAGCAATTCACGATCGATGGTATCATCTTTCGTAAGATCCACGACTTTAATCACATCGATTAATTTATTGAGCTGCTTCATGATTTGGTCGAGCACGCGTTCATCCCCATTGACAACGATGGTCATCCTGGAGATGGTGGAATCTTGAGTTTCACCCACTGTTAAACTGTCGATATTGAATCCACGCGCAGAAAAAAGTCCTGAAACCCGTGCCAACACGCCGAAATGATTCTCGACTAAAACAGCAATAGTGTGTTTCATCCTATCCCCTTTTCGAAATGTTTATCTCAAAATCTAAATCGTGAGCGTGATTCAAATTTTTGATCTTCCTACGCCATATCCATCACTTGATCCAGAGCATGCCCGGACGGCACCATCGGATAAACATTATCTTCCTTAGCCACCACGCAATGCACCACTACGGGACCATCATGGGCCAGTGCTTTCTTGATCGCTGTGTCCACATCTTCTTTTCTTTCCAGCTGAATTCCGCACACTCCAAAAGCCTCTGCCAGCTTTATAAAATCAGGATTTGACGGTTCGAGCTGCGAACCCGAATATCGACGTCTATAAAAAAGTTCCTGCCACTGCCGAACCATCCCATGATGTCCATTGTCCATGATAAAAACCTTTACGGGAATTTTGTAATAAGCGGCCGTTGCCAATTCACACATGGTCATTTGAAATGACCCGTCCCCATCAATGCAAATCACAGTCTCTCCCGGTCTGCCGAGCTGAGCGCCAATAGCGGCAGGAAATCCATAACCCATTGTCCCCAGACCGCCCGAGGTGATCATGCTTCGAGGTGAGGTAAATTTGTACCACTGAGCTGTCCACATCTGATGCTGCCCCACACCCGTCGTGACGACAGCTTTGTGATGGGTAAGTTCCCCAATTCTCTCGATGACATACTGTTGACGAATCGTATTCCCTGACGGATCGTACTTCAGCGGATGCTTTTTCTTCCAATCCTCAATCTGATCCAGCCACTCGCGCATGTGACCGCGCTTATCCTTGACAAGCTTGTTCAATTCTCTAAGGGTACACTTGATATCCCCCACAATGGGGACATCCACCCTGATAGTTTTTGAAATAGAAGATGGATCGATGTCAATGTGAATGATTTTTGCATGCGGGGCAAACAGACTGATTTTCCCCGTAACACGGTCATCAAATCTTGCACCCACGGCAATCAGCACATCCGACCCCTGCACTGCATAATTAGCGTAATGGGTCCCATGCATCCCCAACATTCGAAGCGAAGAAGAATGATCTTCGGGAAAAATACCTAAACCTAAAACAGTGGTCGTGATGGGAATTCCTGTTTTTTCAACCAGGTTAAAAACTTCTTTTTGGGCTCCAGAACCAACAGCCCCTCCTCCCACATAAAGACAGGGCTTTTTGCTGGACATAATAAGTTCGGCCGCTTTTTCAATCTGTTTCGGATGACCATCCATCACCGGCTGATAACTCCGAATATAAACTTTGCTGGGAAAATGGAATTCGGCTTCCGCGCGGCTCACATCTACTGGAAAATCAATCAACACCGGTCCCGGTCTTCCGGTTGAAGCAATGTAAAAAGCTTCACGCACAATGCGTGTGATATCTTTGACATCACGAATAAGATAGCTATGTTTAGTAACAGGGCGAGTGATTCCAATCACATCTGCTTCCTGAAACGCATCGCTTCCGATTGCCGTGGTAGCCACTTGGCCCGTGATACAAACCATTGGAGCAGAATCCATATAGGCTGTTGCAAGTCCCGTCACGGTATTGGTAGCCGCTGGTCCTGAAGTGACCATGCACACACCGGGACGCCCTGTCGCCCGTCCATATCCATCCGCCATATGGGATGCACCTTGCTCATGTCTGACCAAAATAAATTTCATTTTGGAATCATACAGAGCATCAAAGGTCGGCAGAATCGCCCCGCCGGGAAGACCGAAAATATATTCGACGCCTTCCTCTTCCAAAGCGCGAATCATGATTTGAGCACCAGTCATTTTCATGATGATTCAATTAACCTCTGAACTTTGACTCGAACCAATTAAGGATCGATGAATTAAAATCACTGCGATATTCATGTCCCAGATCATCTATTTCTTGATATTGAACATCCAGCTGATGATCACGCAATCTTTGGACACTTCTGCGTACGTCCTCAAAACTCATGAGACGGCTCTCTAAACCCTTGTCATTTTTTCCGTTCAAGACAAAAAAAGGAAGCGGGTGTCGTTTGATCTTCCCATAAAATATAAGGTTGTCATAAGACTGCGCCAAAGCACCTCCGATGGGTGCTGCGGCAGAAAATCTTTTGGGATAACGAAGCGCGAGATAATAAGCGTAATCTCCCCCATCGGCAAAACCCGTGATAAGAATCTTTGATTTATCGATGCTGTACTGTTCGGAAACTTTTCTCAAAATTTTAAGCAGCCAGCTATCTCCTTGATCCGGCAAAGCGTCTCTTGACTTCCACCAATCAGGACATAAGACAACCAATCCCCTCTTTTCCGCCTCAGAAATCCATTTCTCCATATATGTTTTGGTACTTGAATGCCACTCTGAAAGCCCTATAACCAAAGGCCATTTCTTTTCCTTCTTAAAAGTACTCGGTACATATATAAAGTAGCCTGTTTTCTCTGTTTCCTGAACATAAGTAAGCCCGGTTTTGATCTCATCCAGAAAAACAGCTGAAGCCTCTCGGACAAGCATGAAAAGTAGGCCTCCGTACAATAAAACGGCCAGGAATTTGCTCCTAAATTGAAACAAAATGGCTCCTCTCTTCTCGAAAAACCGATCAGATTATAATGATGTAACCTACTGAAAAGACAAAACTTAATTATAACAGATGGAAGAACTTTGTCAAAATTTTTCTACCGTAGAATGAACTCTCCCGGCTGTTTCAGCTTAATTTCATCGGACTTCAAGAGTTCATAAGCTCTCAAAAGCTCAGCCACGCTCCAAGCCTGTGAAATACAGCCATGCGCCGTATGGGGATGTTCCCCGTCAAAAATCTCGGAAATGCTTCCAAGGCCAATATCTTCAACATGTTCCACAAGATAATCAAGTTGCCGCTTTACTTTCATCTTGACCTCTTTGCTTTTTCCGAAAGCCTTGAGACAAGCCGTGACAAAAGCTCCCATCAGCCAGGGCCATACTGTGCCCTGATGATAAGCAGCATCTCTTCTTTCAGACTCGCCCTCATAGGAAGGAATATACTTTGGATCTTTAGGTGAGAGAGTTCTAAGTCCAAAAGGTGTCAACAATTCCTCCTCGACAACTTTCAGCACCTGTTTCCATTTTTTCTCATCCAACACAGCAAAAGGAAGACTGATCGCAAAAATTTGATTAGGACGCAAGGAGGGGTCTTTTGCCTCTTCCATGATCACATCATACAAGTAACCTTTTTCCTCATTCCAGAAACACTGATTGAAACTTTCTTTGGCTCGACGGGCAAGCACCGCATATGCTTCCTTCAACTTGGCATCACCAAAACGGCGCGCAAGTTCTGAAATAATAGAAAGCGCATTATACCAAAGAGCATTGACTTCCACCGCCTTACCATGCCGCGGCGTGACAGGAATCCCTCTCACCCGTGCATCCATCCAGGTGAGAGCCGTATTTCCCTCTCCTGATTTAAGCAAACCGTCCTGATCCATCTTGATATTGTAGTGAGTTCCTTCACGGTAAAATTTAATGATTTTTTTCAGAATCGGATACAATTGGGTCTCAACAGTTTCCACATCGTCGGAGCGCTCCAGATAATCGTAGACTGCGTTGATATACCAAAGAGAGGCATCGACGGTGTTGTATTCGGGTGTCTCCCCAAAATCGGGGAACCGGTTGGGAATAATCCCCTGCTTGGCGTAATGCGAATAGGATAAAAGAATCCTCTTCGCTTCCTCATATTTACCTCTCACCAGCAAAAGTCCGTTGAGAGATATCATCGTATCTCTGCCCCAATCACCAAACCAGTGATATCCAGCCATGATTCCTTTTTCGCCATCGCGTCTTTCGACAACAAAAGTCTCGGCCGTCTGCCAGAGATAGGACCAAAGACGGTCCTTAGTCGGGAAACTGGCGGCCACCTTGATTCTCCTCTCCAGCTCTTGTCCTGTAGCTTCCGAAAGGTCAAATTCCCGTTTGGGTTGGGTGGAAACACACAAAAAGACCTCATTCATGGAAAGAAAGGAATAAATCAAACAGAAAGGGCTGAAAAGATCTTCACGATAGTCAAGCCCTCTCTCAAGTTCCCGGATATACTCGAAATTTTTGTACCAGTAACCAGACTTGTCCGTAATCACGGCATTGTGGCAAAAATAAAGAGGGGGAAGACTTTCATAAGGATGTATTTTAATTCTTCCCTTCGAGGTTTCAACCGAAGGATTTAAAGCTGAATTCTCCATGGTCAAAGCGTGATAATCGCGGAAAGCAAGGAGAGGGCGAACTTCCAGCTTAACTGGCGCATCCGCCTTCAGAAGCTTATAACTGATGACCAGAGAGTTTTCTCTATCCAGGAGGAAGATCGTCTTTTTGATCTGAGTATCGCCGATTTCATAAATGAAAGTCGGAAAAGGATCCAGCGAAAATTGAAGGAGATATTCGTAGCCGTGAGGATGAACAGTCCCAGGATAAATATGGGAGGATAGTGAAAATTTCTCGTTATTGATTTCTATGGCATCTTCCAAAGAAGAAAGGAGCACATACCGTTCGACAGGCGGTTTTGCTGCCGCCACCAGCAGACCATGATATCGACGAGTGTTCACCAATCCAATGGTTGAGGAGCTGTAACCTCCTAGGCCATTAGTGTCAATCCATTCCTTCTGGATAAGCTGGGAAAGATCTTGACAAATGTTTTTGCCGATCAGAATGGGATCCATATTCCCTCACTCCTTTAGACCAGTTCACTTTACGGCCTTAAACGACTCGACTTTTTCCACGAGCTGTTTGACACGCTCACGAATAACATCCCAACTATTGGCGCGAATCAGACTCTTTTCGAAGACCTCATTGCTGAGGACGAGAGCCGTCACACCCAACTTAATATAGTCTACCGCATTTTCAGCCGTAATCCCACCCGAGGGCATCAGTTTCAAGGAAGGAAGCGGTCCCTTTAGGGCCTTGATATAAGCCGGCCCTCCAAAGAAATCTACCGGATACACTTCAATGATATCCACCCCTAACCTCACCGCATTCATGACCTCTGTCAAAGTCACTGCACCTTGGATCACCAAAGTCTCACTATTTTTGCAAACATAGATTACATCCTTATCGGTATAAGGACTCACCACAAATCGAGCGCCTGCATGGATAGCCTTCTGCGCAATCTCCCCATCCTGCACGGAGCCCGCACCTACCAGAACTCCTTCTCTTTTTGCCAGATTTTCAATGATTCTGAAAGACTGAGGAATCGTTACGGCAATTTCGAAGAGTCGAATGCCGCCATCAATGAGCGCCGCTATAAGAGCCTCTGAATCTTCAGGAACTGAAGTCCGAATCAAAGCAACTAGTTTATGATCGTCAAGTTGCCTGAAAGTGTCTTCGTTCATTCTTTTCTCCTCTCATGTTAACGTGAATAAATTATACAGGCTTTTCATAGGATGGAAAGTTTTTTGTGCGATTTCAAACACTCGCCTTCATTTCGTTCTCGAGCTTGCGAATTTGATCGCGGAACTTTGCAGCTTTTTCAAAGTCAAGCGCGCTCGCAGATCTTTCCATCCTTTCCCGGAGATACGAGAGATACGTCTTGAGTTCGTACTCACCTCGAGTCTGTCCTACAGCATCGAGTACGACTTCCTCGGCTTCTTTCACTTTCTCAATACCTTCTCTAACGGCTTTCTGAATACCTCGAGGAGTGATACCGTGTTTTCGATTGAAAAGCTCCTGCATTTTTCTTCGCCGATGCGTTTCTGAAATAGCCTTGCGCATGGAACCAGTGATTTGGTCCGCATACATGATTACTTTTCCCCGAATATGCCTTGCCGCACGACCGGTAATCTGGACCAGAGAAGTTTCACTACGAAGAAAACCTTCCTTGTCAGCATCCAGAATAGTAACCAGCGAGACTTCGGGAAGATCAAGACCCTCTCTCAGAAGGTTGATTCCGATAACACAGTCATACTTTTGCAGCCGCAAATCGCGCAGAATTTCAACCCTTTCGATAGCATCAAATTCTGAGTGAAGATAGTGAGCTTTGATACCAACCTCGAGCAGATATTTGGACAAATCCTCTGCCATACGTTTTGTAAGGGTCGTGACCAGCGTTCTCTCCTTTCGTGCGGCTCTCTGCTTGATTTCCTTGATCAAATCATCAATCTGTCCCTCCGTAGGCCTGACTTCTATCTCAGGGTCCATCAATCCCGTAGGCCGTATCAATTGTTCTACCACCGCTTGCGCCTTTTTCATTTCATAAGGCCCTGGCGTGGCGGAAACATAAAGGACCTTGCTAAGTAAAGACTCCCATTCCTCAAAGCGCAGAGGCCGGTTGTCCAAAGCTGAAGGCAATCTGAAACCATGCTCGACCAGTGTCTTCTTTCTGGAATAATCTCCGTGATACATTCCGTGAAGTTGGGGGATAGTGGCATGAGATTCATCAGCGATAACAAGAAAATCTTTAGGGAAATAATCAATCAGGGTGTAGGGCTTGGAACCTGGTGCTCGGCCGGATAGATGTCTGGAATAATTTTCGATACCGGAACAATATCCCACCTCCTGAAGCATCTCCAAATCATAGCGAGTCCTCGATTCAAGCCGTTTTGCTTCAAGGTGCTTGCCCATTCGGACAAGTTCTTTGAGCTGATTTTCAAGCTCCTCTTCAATGGAGCGTAGAGCTCCCTTGAGTCTCCCGGAAGAAGTCACAAAATGCTTGGCAGGATAAATGGCAATCTTCTCCATTTCCTTCAAGGATTTGTGGGTTCCTTTCTCAAGCTGGAATATTCTTTTAATTTCTTTCCCCTCTAATTCCAAGCGAACAGGGGCTTCTTCATAAGAGGGGAAAATATCGATCACATCCCCCCGGACACGGAAAGTACCCCTTGAAAAATTTTTGTCGCTGCGTTCGTATTGGGTGGATACCAACTTTCTCAACAATTCGTCACGGCTCAGGCTGTCGCCGCGAGTGATTTGAATCAAGAGCCCCATCCAATCCTCAGGGGAACCCAACCCATAAATGCATGAAACGCTCGACACAATGATGGTGTCTTCGCGGGAGAGGATGGCACTTGTTGCCGACAGCCTCAGACGATCAAGGTCATCATTGATCGAAGCATCTTTTTCAATATAAGTGTCGGTATGCGGCACGTAAGCTTCAGGTTGATAATAGTCGTAGTAGGACACAAAATATTCGACAGCATTTTCCGGGAAAAATCCTTTCAATTCGCTATAAAGCTGAGCCGCAAGCGTTTTGTTGTGAGAGACCACCAGTGTGGGAAGTCCGATTTGCTGGATGACATTCGCCATGGTAAAGGTTTTGCCTGAACCGGTCACACCAAGCAGGATTTGTTCCTTGAGTTTTTTGAAGTTAGAAACGATTTGGGTGATGGCCCCAGGTTGATCGCCGGCAGGACGATAATCGGAAACAAGTTTAAAAGAATTCATAGCAGAAGCGGGTTCTTGAATCGGTGCAGAGTTCTACGTTTTTCGGCATCTTTGGCTGTCATCCTGAGAAGTCCTTCGAATGTCATTTTGAGCGCTTTGCTTGTCATTCTTCTCCCTCCATTGAATCAGTGGCGGGAGAAGAATCTCTCGCTCAGGGTAAACTCCGCGAAGTCCGCCATCAATTCTTCGGCAGATCCGTCCGCGATTTTTGGCGGAAATCTGCGAGCGGAACTCAAGTTCCCCAGATAGAATAGGAAAACAAAAGAGCGCACTATTTTTTCGGGGACCATCCTATGACATTGGCAGGCGTGATGACAGGACTATTCTCGGATGCGGGTTTTCCCTTCTCCAAACGTATAGTTCCATCTTCATCAATATAAAAATGTTTGAAATCTAACTCAGTTTGGACAGGGTCGGCGTACACGGCAACATGATCGGGTGAAGCTTCCATGCGAAAGCGATATTGTCCATTCACACCTCCTGCAAAGACCTTGGGAAGAAACTTCTTTCCCACCAAAGCTTCCATGCTTTGAGTATACGTTCCGGTCTTAAGATAATAGGCGCAGGCGGCTAGATAAACGGTCCTGATGTCGATAATGGCCCTCATTTCCCAAAACAATCCGAAAAACTTGATCAAAGGATTGGGCCCCTCTCCTTGAACATCCCCCGACTTACCGGACCTTCTCCAAGGCTGCAAATCAGCTGCTTTTCCTATACGAGTCATTTCTTGAAGGTAATTCATGGCGTGAGACAAAGGATTGGAATTCGATTTCTCAGCATGATGAGGGTCGTGGGACTTTCTTTTCTCTTCGGAAAGCAATGATTTTAAATCGGGGAGAACACTCGTAGAAGGTCCGCCTGTAATTTCAAGATTGGATTCTTTCCCTGTCTGCTCGTCAGCCAGGCGAAGGGATTCATGATTCACAGCCAGCACTTTATACCCTGCGTAAGTATCCCCCTTTTTGAGAAAATTCCCGTTGACCATTGCAACAGAGTTATCCTTATTGCCATCATCATAAAGTATTCCTTCCACTTTCAGGTCTTCGGAAGAAGAAGCGAGCAATAAGGCAGGTTGAAGAATGAAGAAAAAAAGCAGCCATGTTTTGATATTCATATTCGCGTTAAATATAACCGCATCACAACAAAAAAGCAACCGGTCTTAAGACTTGCCCGCCAACTTCTCAGGGTTGCCCCAACGCAACCTTGGGATTTGGGCGGGCTTGCTTGCAAAAACTTCAAGTACCTCGACTAATTTGATTTTGTCTGTTCGCTCGGTACTGTGGTGAGCGAAGATTGAAATTGTCAGCTGACAATTTCAATCTAGTCGAACCACTAGAGAAAAATCAAGATGAGGCGCAGAATGAGTGAGAGCCCCTATGGAAATCCGCTCGACCCCCGTCTTGGCGTAATCTCGAACGCGGTTCCAAGAAACCTTTCCCGAAGCTTCAAGCAGAATCTTGTGCCGCGACTGACGGACCATCTCAACAGCTCTACGGACTTCAGAAACTTTCATATTATCAAGGAGGATGACGTCAGGCTTAAGTCGAATAGCTTGTGGAAGAAAACCGAGACGGTCTACTTCCACGATAATTTTCTTGCGGCGGACGGGTTTCAAACTCGAGGCCAGCTTCTCCCAATGGTAACGAATAGCTTCCAGATGATTATCTTTTACCATAATGGCTTCGGACAGATTCATCCTTTGATTCACGCCTCCACCGCAACGAACCGCATATTTCTCAAGCATCCTCAGTGAAGGAAGGGTTTTCCTTGTATCCATAATTTGGGCTCGATAAGGCTTCACCTTTTCGACGAATTTTCGAGTGATGGTAGCGATCCCCGACAAATGACTCAGGAAATTCAAACCCACCCTCTCACCGGTCAGAATGGAACGAAGAGGCCCTGTCACTCCGGCGATACGCGTGCCTGCTCGGACTTTCTCGCCATCCTTTTTAAAATACGCCACCCGGACTTTGGGATCAAGAAAGCCGTAGACTTGCTTTATAATAGGAAGACCCGCAATAACACCCGTCGATCGGGCAACGATAAATGCCTTACCGCGAGAGTTTTTGGAAATCAAAGCTTCGGTCGTGAAATCCTTTTTTCCGATATCTTCTTTCAAAGACGTTTTGATGAGAGAGCGAAGTGGACGTGTGAGAGGAAGGATCATTGAAAAAGCTCGAGATGCTCCCGATGAGTCTTCAGGAGCTCTTCTGTTTCGAGAAGTTTTCCACGTTCTTCGTCAACCAGTTCCTGAGGTGCGTTCTCGACAAATTTTGGATTCTCGAGTTTCTTTCGGATGGAATCGAGATAGCGCTCGGAATTCTGGATTTTCTTCTCAATCCGCTGTTTTTCCTTTTCCGGATCAACCACACCCTCAATAGAAATAAAGACCTCAAATTCGCGCGAGGCGCTTCCGACGTAAGACTTGCTACGCTGAAAGTCCTGTTTGAATTCCAACGATTCAAGATACCCAAGCTTCTTAATCTCTTTTTCAAACTCTCGAAGCGCCTTATGGGCATGATCATTTCGGTAACGAATGATCGCCTGTTTGATGAATTGACGGGGAGAAATGTTGAGATTCGCGCGTAAATTCCGGATGAGGTTGACCACTTCCTGAAACAAGTTGAATTCATCAACAACTTCGGTATTTCTCTGAACTTTCTCAACGAGAGGCCACGTTGCAAACATCAAAGTCTGCGGCCACTTCTCATTATTTTGCGCCTTCTTTTTGAGCATCTGCCAGATTTCCTCCGAAATGAAAGGCATAAAAGGATGGAGCAGGCGCATGGTTTTCTCCAACACATTAAATAGAACTTGTTGAGTCCCCTGCCGACCGGGACCAGCCAGGTTGGCTTTTGCAAGTTCGAGATACCAATCGCAAAAATCGTTCCAAACAAAATGGTAAACTGCGGTGGCCGCTTGGCTGATCTCAAAAGATCGGAGAAGCTTTTCGATTTCCTGTGTGGCTTCTTGAAGTTTCAGCAAGATCCAAGCATCCATTCTCTCCACGCCGGTAAACTTGAAATCAAGCTGTCCCTCCTTGAAATCCGCTAGATTCATGAAGACAAACCGGGCAGCGTTCCAGATTTTGTTGGTGAAATTGCGGCCGACTTCGAATTTCTCGCGCGAAAGGTAAACGTCCTGTGCGGCAAGCATCACCAGACTCTGCCGGAGCGCATCGGCTCCCATTTCGTCGATCACCTCGAGCGGATCGATGGCGTTGCCGAGGGACTTCGACATTTTTAACCCAGACTGGGCACGCACCGTGCCGTGAATGAGGACATTTCGAAAAGGAACTTCTCCCATGAACTTGAGACCAGCCATGATCATCCGCGCCACCCAGAAAAACAAAATTTCAGGAGCGGTCACCAAATCCGAAGTGGGATAAAAATAATCCAGATCCTTGGTTTTATCCGGCCATCCCAGAGTGGAAAAAGGCCAGAGCCAAGAGGAGAACCATGTGTCGAGAACATCTTCATCCCTTCTTATTTTTGTATGGCCGCACTCAGGGCACTTGACTGGATCCTCCATCGAAACAATCACACCCACCTTACTGTTTTGCTTACTCTCTTCGGTTTCCTGCTTCTTGCTTCTTGTTTCTTGTTTCTTGATACATTCGTCGCAGTACCAAACCGGAATCTGATGCCCCCACCAAATCTGACGGGAGATGCACCAATCGCGAATGTTTTTGAGCCAGTTGGTGTAAACCTTGTTCCAGCGCTCGGGAAAAATCTTCACCTCTCCTTTGGCGTGGGCCTCGAGAGCCTTCTCGGTCAGCGGTTTCATTTTCACAAACCACTGCTTGGAAAGGTAGGGTTCCACGACGGTGTGACAACGGTAACAATGCGGCACGGCGTGGCGGTGAGGCACTTCTTTTTCAAAAAGACCTTCCTTTTTCAGATCTTCGATGATGCGCTTTCTCGCCTCGAAACGATCTAGATTCTGATACGGTGCCCCATTGTCATTCACCCTCCCGTCCGGATACAGAATATTTTTGAATTCAAGATTGTGCCGATGTCCCATAACAAAATCATTGGGATCATGAGCTGGGGTGACTTTGACAATCCCTGTGCCGAATTCAGGATCAATCAATTCGTCCTTAATCACAGGCAACCTTCGATTCTGGAAGGGCAGGTAAATTTCCTTTTTTTCAATCCCTCGGTAACGTTTGTCTTTAGAATTTACGGCCAGAGCCGTGTCACCCAGCATGGTTTCAGGACGGGTGGTTGCAATAATCACTTGATTATCCTTAACCATCTTTCCTGTTTTTGCGTCACGCACGAGATAATGGTAATAGTAAAGTTTCCCCTCTACTTCCTGATAGGGCGCTTCTTCGTCTGAAAGGGCGGTCTGGCAACGCGGACACCAGTTAATAATGTAGTCGCCCTGATAGATAAGATCCTGCTCATACAATTTCACAAAAGCATGCCGGACAGCTCGGGAAAGGCCCTCATCCATGGTGAAGCGTTCCCGTGTCCAATCGCAGGAAGCACCAAGCCTCCTCAATTGTTTTACAATGGTGGATCCATATTCTTTTTTCCACTGCCAGACTTCTTCCACAAATTTTCCTCTCCCGAGATCAAAACGCGTCTTACCCTGTCCGGCTAGTTTCTTTTCCACCACGTTCTGCGTGGCAATACCGGCGTGATCCGTTCCCGGCAGCCAGAGAGTTGGCACCCCTTTCATTCTCTGCCATCGGATCAAAATATCCTGAATGGTGTTGTTGAGAGCATGTCCCATGTGAAGAATGCCGGTAACGTTAGGCGGAGGGATAACAATCGTGTAGGGTTTTAATCGGGGGGGATGGATCTCAGGCGTGAAAAATCCCTTGGATTCCCAGAAAGGGTACCACTTTTCTTCTACTTCTTTGGGAGAGTAGACGGAAGCAAGGTCCTGCGGAGTTTCCATTTAAACCTTATGGAGTTTATACTCGATGGCCTCGACGAGGGCTTTCCATGAGGCTTCGATGATGTTCTTATCAACGCCGACTGTCGTCCAATCTTCTTTCTCGTCCCGGAAGGTAATAAAGACGCGCACCTTGGCTGCGGTGCCAGCCTTGGAATCCACCACACGCACCTTGTAGTCTGTAAGGTGGATTCGGTTGATGAGAGAAAACTTTTCGGCCAATGCTTTTTTAAGTGTGTTGTAAAGAGCATCGACGGGACCCTCACCCACTGCTTCTACTGGGTATTCTTTATTCTGCCCTTCGAAAATAACTTTCATTTCTGCAGTGGCTCGTGGGTTATTGTCACCGATCTCTTCAGCACGCACCTTTACATCTTTTACTCGGAATGGCTTTTTAAGCTTCCCAAGTTCCCGTTGAATTAAAAGATGAAAGCTCGCTTCAGCAGCTTCAAACTGATAGCCTTCATTTTCTAGCTTTTGTACTTTGTCCAAAATACGCTTGGTTTCCGGCGAATCTTTTTGAAGATCGATGCCAAATTCACGAGCTTTTACCAGCAAATTAGCCCTACCGCCTAATTCTGAAGACAAAAAGCGGCGAGTATTTCCAACTTGCTCGGGCTCCATATGTTCATAAGTTTTAATATTTTTCTGCATGGCATCAATATGAACTCCGCCTTTGTGTGCGAACGCGGAGCGACCGATAAAAGGTTGATATGAATTAATTGGTTTGTTACAAATTTCAGAGACATAGTGAGACACAAAGGTTAGATCGAACACATTCATAAGGGGAAGGCTTGATTTTCCCATTTTGAGCATAAGAATGGGAATGATGCTGGTAAGATTGGCATTGCCGCATCTTTCACCATATCCATTGATGGTCCCCTGGACAAGCACACATCCGGATTCGATCGCTGTGATAGAATTGGCTACGGCTAGATCGCAATCATTATGGCAATGAATTCCGAGCGGAGTTTTATTTAATGACTTGTTTTCCCTTATTTGTTTGATGGCTTCCTTTATATCGGTTGGCAAACTGCCCCCATTGGTATCGCAGAGTGTAATATTATCCGCGCCGCCCTCTCGGGCTGCTAGGAGAGTCTTCAAGGCATAATCTTTATTTTTCTTAAAACCATCAAAAAAATGTTCGGCATCGTAGATGACTTCTAATCCCCTTTTCTTTAGATACGAAACCGTCTCTTGAATCATGGATAAGTTTTCATCAAGCGTGGTTTTTAAAACCTCTTTCACATGAAGATCCCAAGTCTTTCCAAAAATCGTGATGACCTTCGTCTCAGCCTCGATTAAAGCTTTGACATGTGGGTCTTCTTCAGTTTTAAGGTTAGCTCTTCGCGTCGAACCAAACGCCACAATTTTGGCCTGCTCAATTTGAACCTGCTGAACTTCCTTAAAGAACTCTTTATCTTTCTTATTGGATGGCCAACCCCCTTCAATGTAATGGACGCCAAATTGATCGAGGCGTTTTGCGATATCAAGCTTGTCTTTGACTGACAAACTCATCCCCTCACCCTGAGCTCCGTCTCTTAAGGTGGTATCGTATAGCTGAACTTTTTTCATAACCCGGTTAGTTCCTGCCCAAGTCAAATTGACGATGAAGAACTTTGACTGCTTCGTGCCCGCGTCTTTTTGCAATCACACATGATATTTTGATCTCTGATGTGGAGATCATATCGATATTGATCCTTTTCTTGGCAAGCGCTCCGAACATTTTCGAAGCCACACCGGAATGAGAGCGCATGCCTACTCCCACAATACTGATCTTCGCAATATTCTCGTCGCAGCCAAAACCTTTCGCCCCGACTTGCTTGACAACCTGCTGAACAGTGGCCATCGCTTTTTTCAGGTCCGATTTGTAAACGGTAAAGGAGATGTCGGTGGTTTTTGTTTTTGTCTTATTTTGAATGATCATGTCCACATTCACATTTTGATCTGCGATTTTCTTAAAAATCCGCGCGGCCACTCCAGGCCGGTCAGGAACGCCAAATATGGTGATCTTCGCTTCATTGTTATTCAATGCCACTCCTCTTATCAAAACATCTTCCATGGCCTTCACCTCTTTTGTGATCAGTGTTCCGGACGAATCGTTCAAACTGCTTCGAACAAGAATGGGTACATTATACTTTTTGCCGACTTCAACCGACCGCGCCTGCATCACCTGAGCTCCTAAAGAAGCAAGCTCCAGCATTTCGTCGTAGCTAATGACATCAAGTTTTCTTGCCTCTTTCACAATACGCGGATCGGCTGTGTAAACGCCCTCCACATCGGTATAAATCTCACAAACCTTAGCATGTAAGGCCTTGGCCAGAGCCACCGCGGTAAGATCGGAGCCTCCTCGACCGAGCGTGGTGATTTCATGATCAAAAGTCTGCCCTTGGAAACCGGCCACGATGACAATGTTTCCCGCGGCAAGAGCTGTACGAATTCGATCGGTGCTGATATCCATAATCCGCGCCTTGGTGTGGGCCTTATCGGTCATGATGCCCACCTGAGTTCCTGTAAAAGAAATAGCTTTAAAACCACGTTCATGAATCGCCATGGCAAGCAAAGCTACTGAGACCTGCTCGCCGGTGGAAAGAAGCATGTCCATCTCACGCTCACTGGCATGATCCGTAATTTGAGAAGCAAGTTCGATCAGCTCATCTGTGGTATCCCCCAAAGCGGAAACCACTACCACAAGCTGATGACCTTTTTCCCGTGTTCTAACCACCCGATCGGCTACCCTTTTAATCCGTTCGGGGTTGGCGACGGAAGATCCTCCGAACTTCTGAACTATCAAACTCATCATGCACCTTGCTGCAAAACTTGCTCCACCTTTTTCAAATCATCTTCCGTATCCACTCCGATTGAATCCTGGGTGGTCAAAAGCACCTTGATCTTGAAACCGTTATCGAGAATTCGAAGCTGTTCGAGCTTCTCACTTTCTTCAAGCACGGAAGGTTTTAATTGATGCCATTCGTTAAGAAGAAAATGCCGCGTGTAAGCGTAAATTCCTAAATGTTTCAAAAATCCTCGAAACCGGTGATCTCGAAAATGCGGGATAGGCGTACGCGAGAAATAAAGTGCAAAATCATCACTATCTGTTACGACTTTCACCACATTGGGATTTTCATATTCCGGTTCATTCTCCTTACGTATCGCAAGGGTGGCCACATGAAAATCCGTCGGTCCGGAAAAAGCGCTGGCCAAAAGATCGATCGCACTGGCATCCATCAAAGGTTCGTCACCTTGAATATTGATAATCACATCCGTATTGATTTTCTGAGCTACTTCAGCAATACGCGACGTTCCGCTAGTATGCTCTTGGCTCGTCAGCCAAGCCTTGCCGCCAAACGCTTCCACCGCACGTTTGATTTCTTCGTCGTCACAAGCCACAATCACATCGCTAAGAGAGACAGCCTTCCTAGCGTTCTCGTAAGTTCGCTGAATCAGGGACTTACCCAAAAGATCCCTCAGCATTTTTCTGGCAAGTCTGGTGGATTCAAGCCGTGCTGGAATCACGCCTACAATTTTCTTCATGGATTCACTGCTTAGAAAAAGATTCCATCAACTCTTCAGGACTGACAGTGGCCGTCCCCAACTTTCCGACCACAATACCGGCAGCAAGATTGGAAATCAAAGCAGCCTCCCTAGCGCTGGCACCCGAAGCAAGACAAAGGGCAAATACTGCAATGACCGTATCTCCCGCACCCGAGACGTCAAAAACCTCCTGTGCCGCGGTGGGAATACGAAGCACCTTTTGATCCTTCTCAAAAAGCGCCATACCTTCTTCGCCCAGTGTGATGAGTACCATTTGGCAACTTAATTTCCTGAGAAGTTTGTTTCCAACTTGTTCAATGGTAAACTTGTCATTCGCCATGTGGTACCCCAAACCGCCGCAAGCCTCTTTGCGATTCGGTGTGATCGCTGTTACACCTTTGTAATACGGAAAATGTTTTTCCTTCGGATCGACCAGGACAAGCTTCTTATATTTCTTGGCCAATTTCAAAATACCCCGGATCAATTGGGGATTGACCACTCCCTTATCATAATCCTCAATAATAACGGCATCCATCTCACGAATTTTTTTCCCGACATAGTTCAGGATCTTGGCCAAATTTTTGGGGGGAACATCGCCAACGGCTTCTCTGTCAAAACGGACCACCTGCTGGGAATGAGCAATGATCCTGGTTTTCTGAGTGGTGGGTCTTACCGCATCATAAATCACGCCGCCCGTATCCACCATATGGTTCTTCATAACCTTGACCAGCATTCTTCCAAGCAAATCTCTCCCTACAATTCCTGAAGGAAACACTTTACCCCCCAGCGTTAGGATATTATGAGCCACATTGAGAGCACCGCCGGGCATATAAGAGTCACGTTTCACCTGCACTACAGGGACGGGTGCTTCCGGGGAAATCCGATTGACCTCCCCCCAGATGAACTGATCCAAAATAAAATCGCCAACAACCAGAATCTTAGCCTTCTTAAAACTTTGAACCAAACCTAAAAACCGGCCTCGACTGATTCCGATAGCTTGGCGTGTCTTGTTTGTTAGCAATCTATTCATAACTTTATTGTGACCAAAGAGTTACAAAACTCCCTCTCAAAAGGGCGCTATTCTAACATTCTTTTTTGGGTTTGGCAAATTTTCCGGTAGCTGGTATGGCACTGTAAATTACCTCAGCAACCACTTGGCTTCAAGGAAAAGGATATAAAAGGGAGCGTGCAAGCTGAAGCCGAATCAAAAACACTCTAACCTTAACTGTAAATTTAAAGGTGACTTGAAAAATTCTTTTCCTGGAAGGCTGTCAGGTTCGATCGTTTATCCGGGGCTCCTCAAAAGGCAGGTCAACCACATTGGGATGATGATCCGAAACCGCTACCTCAAGATGGGTATTCAATTCTTCGAGCGTCTCGCCAAAATGGGGTGCAAACCGATACGATCCACTTTTATCTTTAGGATCTTTCAAATAGCCTTTGACAAACACCCAGTCCAAACGCAATTTTCCAAGCCAGGGGCCAATAGGACGTTTGACTTGCCAAGTTGTTTTAAATCCTTTGAAGTCACGTTCATTTGAGTTGGAAAGAGGCTGATGCTTGCTATTCATGGAGCGTCCCTGATCGCCACGAAAGTCAAAGGCACCGCCGTCTGCAAAGCGAAAATTCTCAATCATGTCAAACATAGGTTTGAGGTCATTCGGGGCTACAACAGGGATATTCTTAGCCAGAGGATCTTGAAAATTCTTTGTTATGTTCGAAAAACCGCGCACCACATTCAAAGGACCATAAGGAGTCAAAAAAGTAACGGCCCCATTCACCCAAGTTTTGGGATCCTTAGCGCTTCTCTTGACGATTCTTTCCACAGAAGTCGGACTGATATCAGTCGGGGCCGCATTGAAGTCTCCCATCACAACCACAGGATGATGAATATCTTTGATGTAGCCCAGTATTTCCTCCATCTGGGTTTTACGAGCCTTGGGCAGGCATTTGATCTCGAGATGAATATTGATGATGGTGAGAGTTTTTTCGGGAAGATCCGGCACCTCAAGATCCACACGGAAATAAATCCTGCCTCCCACTTTCATTTCGCGCACCATGCGATTTTTGAAGAGGACTTCCGTACCAAGCCGTCTGGCTGTTTCAGCCAAGGCAACTTTGGGTTTCTCACCGGAATACCAGTCATAAGCCTTGTTGCGAAGCTGAAACACTTCTACATGCTTGATCGGATAACGAGAAAGAACGGCCGAGCCAAAAACTCCTTTGTATCTTGCCGGATCGGTCGCAAAATAATCCGTCATCTCCTGGTCAACTCCGCCCTTCAAAAACTGTAGTTTTTCTGTCCCCAGATAAACCGGATCGATTTCGAGTTGCTGCGCTCCGTATGTGTAGTTCATGTCCAAGGCCTTGGCCAGTTCGGCAGCTGCATTGATATATCCGGAGCGCTTGTGTCCTATATCCATCTCCTGAAGAATCAAAACATCTGCCTTCGCCAGCCGGTCTCTCTGTTTCAGCATCTTCCAGTAAAGAGCCGAACCTTTTTCCACCTTGGTCTCATCCATCATTCGAATCAGCGTCTCGGGAGACTGGAAAACCTTAATCGCTTCATCCATATGATAGGATTTCTCAATATTCCAGCTTGCAATCCTGAGGCAAGACCCAAGATTGAAATCATGCGGCCTATTAGGTCTCACACCCCGATAATAGGCTTCGTTGCTGATGATGGGTGTCACCCAGAATTTTCCAAGCTTTTCGCCAAGTTTTCCGTCCGGTTCAGGATTCTCAGATAGCATTTTCAGTTCTTCAAAAGTCAAAAACTCGGGCTCCTGGTATCTGATAATTTCTGAATCGAATGCGAGAGGCAAAGCAAAACCATCGGAGCGCAAAGACGAAATAAGAACCGCAGCGAAAAAAACAAAAACCCTTTTTAAAAAATCGGTTTTCAGATGCATGTTTAAAGATTATCAAACCTTTGATCAAGAAACAACATGAAACTACCGAGGAACCGTTAAGGAATGTCTAGCAGAACAAATAAAGCAGGAAGAGCTCGGGCAGACGTTTGCCTGCAAAATAAAATGCCTATTCTCTAAATGTGGCAATTCCCCAAACCGTGTTTCGCGAGATACTGTTGGTGATACTCTTCCGCCCTCCAAAAGATTGAAGCAGGTGTGATCTCCGTCACAATCGGTCTTTTCCACTTACTAGATTTCTCCAGCGCTTCTTTTGACGCGCCGGCAGTTTCTTTCTGCTCTGAGGTATGAAAGAAAATGGCGGAACGGTACTGTTCACCGACATCAGGCCCCTGTCTGTTCAGGGTTGTCGGATTATGACAAGACCAGAATACACTCAGGAGCTGCTCATAAGAAATCTGGGACGGATCATACTGGACTTGTAGCACCTCCGCATGCCCTGTTGTACCGCTGCATACATCTTCATAGGTAGGATTTTCAAACGAGCCACCCATATATCCAACCGTTGTTGACTGAACACCTTTTAATTTTCTGAAGGCTTCCTCCACACCCCAGAAGCATCCCGCTCCAAATGTGGCCGTAGCCAATGACACCTGACTCATATTCTCTCCAAAATTATTTACCCCAAACTTGCTTCAAATAAACATCTCGGCCCGACCCAAACCGATAAAATTTATAACGAACAGGATTTTTTAGATAATATTTCTGATGATATTCTTCCGCTGGATAGAATTTCGAGGCGGGCACAATTTCTGTCACTATTGGCTTGCTGAATCTTCCGGATTTTTCAAGTTTTTCCTTCGACGCCAGCGCCTGTTTTTTCTGTCCCTCGTTATAATAGAAAATGGCTGTTCTGTACTGAGAACCAACATCCACGAATTGACGATTGGGAGTCACCGGATCAATATTCCTCCAAAAGACATCCAAAAGTTCCTCGTATCTAACTTTCAAAGGATCATACACAATCTCGATGGACTCAGCGTGTCCCGTTTTTCCGGATGACACCTGCTCATAGCTAGGATTTTTCCCACCGCCGCCGGCGTACCCTACCGTCGTCGATATCACCCCCTTCAATTTGTCAAAAGACGGCTGCATGCACCAAAAACAGCCTCCTGCAAAAGCCGCCTTTTCCGTTTTTGCTGAAGGGGTACCTTCTCCCTCGATCTGGGCAGACAGTGAATGTCCTCCCATAAACTCCATGATCGTGAAAATGGCAATTATCATCAAAAGCTTTTTCATTTTATGTCAGACTCCAGGAAAGACTCAGTCGCGTGGAAAAAAATGACCGGCAAGAAGCACAGAAAAAGAAAGAATACCTCCTCCAATCACTGGGACAAGCGGGACATGAAAATAAAGGATGAGAAATGTGGCTACGACCACAAAACTTACCGAAGTCCAAAGGAGCTTTTTACCCAAACTTCGTTTTTCCATCTCGAAA
>OBEQ011316659.1_pt1 | contig 45905 bp, 42 predicted proteins | sample 1670901 | NCBI WGS metagenome assembly OBEQ01 (sample SAMEA104232315, study PRJEB22302) | groundwater metagenome | biome: forest; feature: aquifer; material: groundwater | place: USA | collected 2011-08-07 | depth 5.4 m
CTTCACTGCTAATCCCGCGTCGACCTCCCGCAGAAAACCAATGATCTGTTCTTCGGTAAAACGTTTTTTCATGTCCGATCTCCTTGCGTATATTGGATCGGACTCTAAGGTTGGGTGCTACTCAAAAGCGGGGGGACGTCGACTCATGAAGAATCTCATGCGATGCCGCCCCGTTCCGCGACCGCTGTACCGAGCTGCGCGACGGCACCGATTAACGTGTCGCAGTCCCGATTACTGGTTCCTCGCGCCTGTACGTACCCATCCGCTGTTTTATATCGCCGGTATTTGCCATAATTGTTCACCTCAAATGCAACATATTGGAATTTCTTTCTCGAATGAAGTGTTTTCGAAATCCTTCGATGTCTCACTGGTTAAAAATAAAACGTTGGCCGTACAGAAAAAGCTCGCATTATCTTTGCCAGCACGTATTCGCGCACCGATGCCGGGCGATGCATGATGATGTCGAAGAAAAATACCCAAGACCCATCGTTAATGAGCATTTAATATCCATCTAATTTATTCGCACCTTACTCAAGGGACCCATATGGTTTTTTACTTAAAGTTCCAAAAAGCTATCGCTAATCCAGGGAGCGCGTGCAAGTACGCAACATCCGTTCTGAAAGGTTTATGGTACAAAATAAAATATGAGAACATATTAAGAAGGGCTACCTTTGGCAAGAGACTACGTGTCCAAGGAAAATTAAAAATTAAAGGTCCTGGCCAAGTAATTTTCGGTGATGATGTAGCTTGTGCAGGTCTGGTCACACCGTATACCCACCATTCAGCAGCGACAATCGAAATTGGGAACCGAGTATTTTTGAATGGGACAAGGTTCGGCGCTGCCAAATCAATTACGGTTGGCTCAAATTGCATTTTGGCAGATTGTAGAATTATGGATACGGATTTTCATAGTTTAAGGAAAGAACGGCACTCAAAAGAGGCGCCCGTGGAAGTTCGCCCAGTACATATTCATTCTAATGTCTGGATTGGAGCAGGCGCGGCTGTTCTAAAAGGCGTGACTGTAGGAGAAAATAGCGTCGTTGGGTTTGGTGCCGTTGTTACTTCAGATATAGAAGCTGACAAGCTCGCGGTAGGTAATCCAGCTAAAGTTATCAGAACAATTCTTGACTAAAGATCCATTTTTTCTCATTGGGATATCGCTTTTTTTCGAGCCTAGCTCAGCCCTGAAATGCCTCGCGTTGGGGTTAAACAAGAGGATCGTTTCATAACCAACGCATTCCTTGGCTATCGCAATGCAACGTTTTGAGGTTATCCCGGTGAGACTGTCTCAGCTCGCGCTTCACGTTCCTGCGTTAGTAATCGCTGCACTACTACGGCCAGACCTCCAAAGAAGTACCATTCGTAGGTGGTCAGTCCATAACTCGCTAAACTGAAAAATAAAGCCATCCATATCCACGCGTCGAGCGCACGCAAGGTACCGAACACGAAGTGCTTTTCAGTCCAGATTTCCTTTGCGCTGGTCATGCTGGCCGCGATATTGCGAAAAATCGACCGCATATAAATCAGAAATATGATTAGCCCGATAAATCCGAGCTCTTGCAATATTTCCGTGTAAAGCGTGTGTGAAAGCTGGTAGTGCCCAGTCGCATGAACGGTTGCCTCGAGCGAGGTGCCTAGCCCGTGTCCTACAATCGGTCGTCTCATTCCCACTTCGAAATCGTCGAACATGCCGCTGACTCGCCCCTCTGATGTGGAGGCCCCCGGTACATCGTGTCGATATATAGAAAGGTAGCGGTCCCTCTGTAGCTCTGTCATCGTACCGATCACAATCGGTAATCCGATCACTACCGCGATGGAACCGAGACTGATATACGTCATCATCCGCTTGCTCCGCAGGACGACCACCATGACAATTATTAATAACGAAAGAAATCCGGACCGCGAGGCAGTCAATATGAGCGTGTAGACAAGCGCACCGAGCAGACCAAGATAGAGGCATCGCCACCAAAACGATCTCTGGATCAACAGATAATGCAAAAACGGCAGGACAGATACGATAACGAATGCCAGCCCATTCGGATTTATCACATCGGACGGCGCGCCGGACAGTCTCTCCAGAAACTCGCCAGGGCCCATGTACGTCGCGCTTCCCCAATAGCCGTCCGTGATATGCAGATAGAGGGGCTCTAACACCCGAAAGACCTGTGCTACTGCATAACAAGTTATCAAGGAAGTAAGTCGCTGTTCTGTATTGATGAAATAAACCGTGTACACGAAGAAGACAGCGGCATTCATGAAACGTGGGGCTCCGGTCTGCAGCACGCTTCCCGGCCACTGAACAAACGGAAGCGATATCACTAAATAAAGTACCAGAATCCACAGTATCTTTCCGGAGTCCGCTTGAATACGTTTCTGATTTCGCTCCTTCAGAGTCATCAAAATCGTAACCAGGATCATTCCTAGCAGCAGGAGATCAAACCGGATCACTCCCAGCACCGGAACTCGCTGCGGTAAATGCAGAAAAAAACTGCACAGAAAAATCAGATAAAGTCTAAATCCAACTATTTCCATAGCTGCCGCGATGAAATGCCGAATATGTTGCGGCGATACGTAGCCAACACCGCATAGATTTTTTTTTCACGGCCGATCATCGCGCAATACGATCACGCCGTTACTCCGCGATAAACATCGAGGTAACGCTCGGCCATTCGGTCACTGGTATAAGCGTTGATAAATGTGCGGTATGAGTATTCCACCTGCGCCCCCGCCCGCTCCGGGTTGTCGATTATCTGCGAGATCGCACACGCCAAGGCAACCTTGTCTTTCGGCGACACCAAGAGTCCTCCTTTCCCGTTGTGTAGCGCATTTGGGATCGCTCCAACGTGTGTCGCAATGATCGGCGTCTTCGCTTTCATGGCTTCCAGGAGCGTGATAGGCAGTCCTTCCGTCAAAGAGCTGATCACAAAGGCATTGAATAATGTCAGATACCGTCCAGCGTTCTCGCGATACCCCGCAAAGTGTACCCGGTCCGCCAGCTTCAAGCGGCTCACTCTCTTTTCAAGCCGCTGTCGTTCAGCGCCTTCTCCGATCAAAACGAGCCTGATGTCTTTTCCGTCCACGACCAGCGATGCCACAGCGTCGAGCAGATACTCGAAACCTTTTTCCGGAGACAGCCGTCCGATTGCACCGATTACAAATCCTTGCGAGCAGAAATCGACGGTGTCGTCCTGCGCCGTAGCGTCGACGACAACCGGAATCCCATTAGGGATCAAGATCAGCTTCCTTCGAACTGCCGCCGGAATTCTTCCGTCTTCCAACATGGTTTCGCTTACGGCAACCACCGCATCGTGGTACGTCAGACTCGTCCGATCGAGCCATCCATACACTGCAAGCGCGCTGTATCGTGTGGTTGCGGTCCAGCCGTGCAGTGTGCTGATTAAGGGCATGCGCCGCATCTGCCGCGGAAGGAACCCGAGCAGGATGTTCGCCTTGTACCCGTGAGAATGCAGTACATCGAATTCCTCATTGCTTGCGTATTTCAGAATTTTCATTGCGCCCGCTAAATTCATACCTGAACGCATTCGCACACGATGAACTGAAATCCCAACGCTCTCGGCACGCAATTCCAACGCCTTGTCCGCAGTATTGGGCTCTCCAATGCTGCAAATTACCGGCTTCATTCCCATCTCGTGTTGCGCGGCAACAAGATGGAGCAGCAGCACCTCGGCCCCGTAAAGACCACCGCTATCAATGATGTGAAGTACTTTCATAAATCGAGATCGAAGGATCGGCGTGAAAAGCGCGCTATCGCCCCAAACCTGCCTTCAGTAACTGTTTCAGATATTCAAATCCGTACGTGACGCTCTCATAGCGCTGCCTATCTGCACCGACCACATAACGCCCCAGCGCGAACGGATTCATACCTTCCTTAATATCCCGAAAGCTTACGGTGGCGCTGCGATAGCCGGCGGCACACACAACATCCATTACTCTCTCGTTAAGATCGGTCCGCGTGCCGTTCGGATAACAAAACGATTCCACGCGGGTACCGAGCATTTCTTCGATTCTTCGCTTGCAATCGCCGACCTCCCATTGCAATGAATGGTCATTGGCCGCTACGAGATTTGCGTGAGTGCAGGTATGGGCCCCGATCTCAATTTCCGATGAACTTAACGTACGAAGCTGATCCCACGACAATGCGCCATACTCCTGCGGCGGTATGGCGGGCACGCTGACGCGTAGATCGTCTGCAAGTCTTTCCAACACGCTAGCGCGAGCGTCGTTGTCCAGCGGGACACAGTGGTCACCCACATCATTCCATGCGCGCGCCTTACCGTTGTCCGTCGCCAAATCATACCCGATGGTTCCGCTTAAATAGGAAGGCTGATAAAACACTTTAGATCCATGGCGAACAACGTATTCAACGACATCCGGCCAAAGCCATATATTGCGATCTATGAACTCGGTCGTAATGTAAAGAGTGGCGGGCACACCGTATTTCTTCAGCACCGGAAACGCGTACGTGAAGAAATCCTCATAACCGTCATCGACGGTAAGCACGATGGCGTTCGGAGGTATTGGACTTCCCGTCGTAACCGCATCATTTATTACTCGCAGTGGAACAATGTTGAAGCGCTCCACAAGCCAGCTGATCTGCTTTTCGAACACGTCCGCACCGAGCGCTCTGGCAGTGCCACGTTCTGAAAATCGATGGTACACGAGGATGCGCGGCACATCCCGGGCGAGTAACTTTGCTACCCGATATCCACCAAGCCACTTTGCTATCTGAGACAATTCAATATTGTTTTTCATCTTTCACTGATCGACTCGATGTGATATTTCGTGCATCAGATTCTGCAAATCGCGAAACGGTACTTACTCGATTTCTCCTGCGGGATATTGTCTACGTAGTGAATGGTCAGGCAAACGGCTTCGCCAAACACGGCGGTAAATTCCGCCCGCAACTGCCGTTCCGACTCGACACTGAAATTTCCATCCCTGACCAGATACACAATGAGATCATTCAGTGTCTCTTGAACGACCTGCATCTGTTCAATACCTGCTATTGCCGTCAACGTGCGTTCTACCAGCGACACGCCGGCTACCATGGATCCATCACGTCGCTTCAGAAAATCCGCTACCCGGCCGGTTACGCGCTCGATCAGTGTCAGACCTCTGCCGCACGGGCACAGACGTTCGGCCGCTACCCCGACGTCTTCCACTCTGTAGCGAATCATCGGCATGCCGAAATTTGTGAGGTCCGTTACCACGACCGCTCCTTCTTCCCCCGTCTTCGCCGGCGTTCCGTCGGCCTTGATGATCTCGACGAACACGTGATCGTCGTTGATGTGCATTCCTCGGTGCTGCTCGCATTCGCAGCCAATCAATCCCACTTCTTCACATCCGTACCGATTTGTTACCTTGCAGTTAAACGTGGTCTCGATGACGTCACGCTCGGGTTCCAATAACATCATGGAAGTGGAGATGATGCCCTTCGGTCGAATGTCAGAAATTCCATTGTCGCGTAAAAAGCATGCAAACATGAAAATCGAATGCGAGTGGCCATAGATAACGCGGGGCTGTTTTCGGCGCAATATCGCAACGAAGGCGGACATGCTTTCGGCGTTTAGGTTCATGGTATCGAGATACACGACCCGATCCAGCAGCAGATTGCGCAGTATGCTTTTAATCGTACGGTGTACGGGCGGGTTACCCCAGATAGCAGCCGTCATGCTGCCCATGTCCCACCCTGCCCAACGGTCGCTGCGCATCGCCGCCGCATTACGTGTCTCTTGACAGCGTAAGTCAACGTAGACTCGCAACGCTTTGCCTGTCGATCCGCCCGTTCTCACTTCGATCAACTCCTCCTTGCGATAGTATATCGAAAGCAGGCGCTCGCCGTGCTCTCGAATGTCTTTCTTTGTGAGAATCGGTATGCGGCGAAACATTTCGACCGTGTCGATCGAAGACGATATGCCTTGCGTATCGAGTAGCTGCCGGTAGTAAGGACACGATGCATAACTGTAGGCGACCATTGCCTTGAGTTTTTCCCATTGCAGCTTTCTGATTTTTTCCGCGGCCAGCCACTGCGAGCGCTCCAATTCCCGTAGCGTCCGCAGGCGCGTGGCGCGATCCTTGAGTTCCCACAAGGGGTAAAAAATATACTTTGAAATCGCAGTCAACATTGTTATTTCCTGAACTTGCTCGCGACCGAGGTGAACACCGACTTCGCTTCCATGACGTCACTGCGGCTGATGAGCCCGAATACCACCAGCGCAAGCGGGAATGATGCGATCAACGCCATCTTATATATAACCTGCAGGGAAAAATGCGGCGACACCGTATAGCGCGAGAGCAGGAACAGGCCACATGCCAACGCGAGCACCTTGGCGCTTTTCACCAGGTCGAAGTCAATCACATAGAGCCGCTGTCCGATGATGTATACCAGGCACGTCGCAAATAGTTGCGCCAGGAACGACGCGTACATCGCGCCCCACATTCCCAGCCATCCTACCAGCATAAAGTTTAAGATCAGATGTACGCAGGCGGTCGAGATGTTGATGTAGAGGTAGTAGCGGGTTTGTTTGGAGTGCAGAATTCCGAATTCGAACTGGTATCGCAACCCAAGAACAACCATGGTGAGCGCGACAAGCGGGACCAGATCCGCAGCCGGGTAGAAGGCCTGTGTCGTCATGACAATCATCACGATGTCAGCCATTACCGACAGGCCAAGACCAAAGAAAAGCAGTGTCACTAGATAATAGTCAAAGACCTTTGCGAACACTGCACGCGCGTCTGCACCATGAGCGATCTCGAAACGCCGCGGTAAAAAAACCTGTAAAAACGGCACCGTGACCATCAAGTGCAACATCGACCCGATCTTTCGGCCGAGCCCGTAGATACCGATGTCCGCCAACGTCAGAAAGTACTTAAGAAAATATCGATCCGAATATGCCACCGCCGTACTGGCGATAGAAGAAGGGATCAATGGCGCCGAAAACGCCAACATCTCTTTCGCCAACGACCAACGAAAGCCAATTCCCACCTTCCGTAATACGTACGTCGCGAGCGGTATGCCGATAAGCATCCGCGTGATCATCGAGGAGTAGAAAATTCCCTTGATCCCGTAATCGAGATACGCAATGAATAAAATGTTAAGCGATACCCCTAAAACAAGATCCACCATCGACACTGAGATATACAGAATCGACTTATGCTGCAATCTGAAATAGACCTGAGAAAGATCAGTAACGATGCCAAACGCCAGTGAGATGAAGCTGATCGTAAACAGCTCGGCATATTCGCCAGAGCCAACAATCAAATTCGCAATCGAGTCTGCCGCTAGACTCAACGATAATGCACTGACTGCAGCGGTTGCGATCACGAGCACATAAGAGGTGCTGACTACCAGCCGTCGGCCGGCGTCTTCCTTTTCGTCGTAATAGAATCTGCTGAGCGCCTCGACGACACCGATACCGACAACCAATCCGATCATTCCCGTCGTTACGTCGACGAGCTCCATTACGCCGTAAGCCGCTGGCGTAAAGTAGGGGGTATAGAAAGGTAATAACAAAAAGCTGACGATCTTCGATAGCAAGTTACCGATACCGTAGATCGTCGAATGCTTGAGGAGGAATTTGATCTGTCCGCCGCTGCCACTCATGGTTTTTATACACCCTGGCGGTTACAAAACACCGAGTCGCAATACTGAATTACGCTGACGATACGTCGCCGCTTGCGAAGCTTGTCTCAACTTCGATTCGTCTGTTAGCGAAACGCCGACTCAAGCAGCGCAAATGTGCGCCGAATACGTCTTTTTAGAAACTTTTTCACCGGATCGCCCGGAAGCAGATACCGCTTCTGCAACTCATGTATCAAGTGCGTGAATCTTCCGTCATGATCGTACGCGCCTTTGGCGATGGCGCCGTAATTCTGGTGTGCAATCTGATCTGCCAGCACACGCGCCGGAATTCCTCTGGCCTCGCTCATCTTGAGCATGCGTGCAACCATCTGAACGAATTTATCGCTAAACGCCTTTACTTCCTCGCGCGACATATTAACGCCCAATATATGGCCGCAGACACCGCCGCCGTTGACGACGTAATCCGGCACGTACGGAATGCCCCTTCGATCTAGCACCGCCAGCGCCGCGTCCGTGCAGGGAACGTTCGCTATCGGAACCAGCGCCTTGGCGTTGAGACGCGCTGCAGTCGTCTCATCAATGGTGTGAACGCGCGCACCCGGGACGAGGACGTCACAGGTCACATCGAACAACCGCTCTCGCGGTGCGGTCTGCCACGGACCGGCGCCATGGATCCAGCCCACGGCATCGGCATGACGGTGTTGAATGAGCAGATCGATATCTAACCCAGATTCATTGACCACGCAGCCCTCGTGGTTGGATACCGCAACGATCTTTGCGCCGCACTCCTTTATATGTTCGGCCAGGCACATCGCCACATTGCCGAAGCCTTCGATGGCAATTCTCGCTCTGGAGGGCGGCAACCCAAGATGCTCGATCGTCGCCCGCAACGAGGCGAACGCCGAGACGGCGGTTCTACGTGACGAATCGATTTCCGCCGGTGTGTAATCGATATCGATACCGGCATAAAATGTCACAAGGTCCTGCGCGTAGAAAAACATATCCCCCCAAGGCGACCAGATGCCGCTTCGAATCAACGGTTCCAGATGCGTGGCCATACGCTGCACCAACTCGCCCTTGCGCTCCGCGGCACAATCGTACGGAACCACGATGCCGGCCTTGGCCCCACCCTGCTCGATGTTCCAGAACGAGTATTTATAGGTCATCGCTTTCGCCAAAAGCTCAATCTCCTTCCGGGACACGTCGGGGACGCAGCGCAAACCACCGGAGGCGCCACCAAAACGGCCCATGGAATGAATACACACATAACCCTCAAGACCAGAGGCCGGATCCTTGACCTCCACTGTCATCAGCGGCGCGTCCGGAATGCGCGCATAGTCTCTTTCAAAATATTTTTTCATTATTAACACTTCTCAAGTTTAATCTAAAACCTGGCGACCTTGCTCCACTGTCGCCGCCACTATCACGTATCGACCCCGTGCAGGTATTCATTGCCAATCGTTTGCCGATACAGCGCCACGTACCGCGCAATCATCTGCTCGCGCGTGAAGCGCCTGCTCGACTCAAGCGCATTTTGACCCATACGGGTCGCTAGCGACCTGTCGGCAAGTAGTTCTGTAATTCGACGGCCAAGCTGCTCGACATCCGCGACGTCAACCAGGAAGCCGTTATATCCGTCGGTGACGACTTCCGTATTTCCGCCCACCCGGGTAGCCACTACCGGTATTCCACAGGCCAGGTACTCAATCAGGGCATTCGAAAACCCTTCTGATTCTGAACACAGTACGCCCACAGAAAAAAGTTTCACTATGGGAACCGCGTCACTGACCGATCCGACGAAATGCACCACGTCGGCGATACCTAAGGTCGTGGCTTGATCGCGCAATTGCTGCTCCAGACGTCCGGCGCCGATCAACAGTAAGCGCGCGGCCGGGTACGTTATGCGTAATTGCCCGAACGCCTTCAGCAAATCTGCATGCCGCTTAACCGGATTCAGGTTGGCGACAATCCCCACTATCGGCGCGCCCGGTGGGATCTTAAATCGTTCGCACAGTTCCCGATCCGGCTCACCCACGAATCGCTGCATGTCGTGCCCGTTGTAAATGACGGCGATGCGCTTTTGTGGAAAACGCTCACGCGCAGCAACGTTCTGCGCCACGGCATTGCTATTCGCTACGATGGTATCGACAAAGCAATTGCTGATCCGCAGCAACCACAGATTCGTCCGGCTGTACCAAAAACCCATATCGCGTCGCGCCCCGACCACCTTCGCCCCGCCGAGCCTGCAAAACAGGGGCGCCACCAAGGCCGCGTCGTTAAAGAAAATATGGACGAGCCTGATCTTCTGTCGACGGATGAACCAGCTCAGCTTGATCAACTTATATAAGGCATCAAGGCTTGCGAGACGCGTTATGCCAAGAACCCGAATTGAGCCCCCAACCTTGTGTGGACCATCCAGAAACGGCGTGCGCCTAAAAACAGCCAATTCCGGCTGGCAGCCAGCGCTTCTCATACCGTCCATCAGCTCGATCAACTGCCGCTCAGTTCCCGCCACCGATCCGACTACACAGTCGATGAGGTACAAAATCTTGATCGGCGCTTGCACCATCCCGTTACCTTTCCCAGTGACTACTCATACTCGCCTACAACGGAATGCGCCTCAGCCCGTACGGGGCTTCCACACCGTCTGTTTTTCTCTTTTGAGAAACTTTACGAATGCCATCGCCGCAGCGATGTTTATCAGCGCGAAGTAGTACGGAAGATAAAAAATCTTTGTGGCACCGCCGTTGCGGTCCTGCCAGTACCCGGCGAAGGATGCCAATAATAAAATATTCTCGGACAAGAAGACCGACAAATAGAACGCAGAGCCAAACGCCAGGTACGCGCTACTCAAGTATGCGGCGCCGATAAAAATAAACACCGTATAGCGTAATACCTTATGCGATAGCAATTGCCAGGCAAACCAACCATCCGCACCGATACCCAGCAGATGGCGCATATCGAAAAGCGCCCATAATGCACGCAGCGACACCCGCACCCGCATTCTATATTCATCCGCCGCGGTGTTAAGAGACTCTTCCCTCACAATCGCACGCGCCTCGTAAACGACGCGGTATCCCTGCTCAACCACGCTCAGAGGAAGAATAAAATCCGGCAATTGATCCGCCCGCATCGGCCGGAACAGATTTTTTCTCATTGCATCGACACCACCGTCGACACCGACGATCGAGCCTACTTTCGTTTCCTGTGCCCGCAGAAAGTTTTCATATTTCATGTAGGCCGAGCATCCATCGCCCACGCCCTTGCCGTCGCCATTGGTGTAAACCATCTTGCCGGTGACGTAGCCCACTGCTGCATCGTGAAAATTTTCAACCAGACATGAAATGGTGTCCGACTCGTAAATCGAATTGGCGTCGGAAAAGACAAGAATATCACCCGCCGCAGAGGAGACCGCCATGTTGAGTGCAGCGGTCTTGCCCTGACGCGGGCTCTGACGAATGAGCTTCACGCGCCCATTTGTCTGTTGCGCATACCGCTCCACGATCGCATCCGTACCGTCGGTTGATTCGTCGGAGATGACGATCAGGTCGAGCTTGTCCTGTGGATAGTTCTGTCTGAGCTTGTTCTCTATCGTCTTACCGATGCTGGCCACCTCGTTGTACGCTGCCGTCAGAATCGTTATCCGTGGCCGATACATCGGCGACTTTTCGAGTCTGCGGTCTTTTATCCTTCCGATACAAAACACCGCGATCGGATAACCTGCATAGGTATAAACCACCACTGCGAACGAGATCCAGAAAATTACTTCAGCCATCCGCACACCTCCCAACACCAGCACGCCACCTTCCTCTGCTCACCGAAGTCGGGACACAAACGAGATAAATTTGAGGTCATCGCAGGTCTTTTAAAGCCAGCCATAGACGGACCTCCTTGCGATGAGTAAAGAAGTATTTTCGACACAACCTTTCCGCGTGCTATAGCTGACTCCCGCCATCGGGCAACAGCAACCCCATCCGTGTCAAACCACTACGCACCGTGTCGAACCGGAAGTCACTTAACAGCCGCGTCAGCCGCGCCTCGCACTTCGCCAGATTGTGGTAATGACGAAATCGCGATAACGCGCTAGCGGCGATACGAGGCTGGTCCGGATCGATCTCCCACGGATGCAGATAAAAGATAAACGGACGCTGTTCACGCCGGTTGATCGACGCTAGAGCTGCACGGGAAAACCAATAGGGAAACAAACGAAAGTAACCGCCGCCCGCTACCGGCACACTAAAGCGCAGGAGTTTCACCGTTGACAACGGCCACTCGGCAATCGTACTTCCATTTGGCGTGCGCAGTCGATGCGGCATACGCTCGGCACCGGGAATACCATAGCGATCATGATGCACCGGAAAAATGCTCGAATCATAAGCAAACCCAAATTCGGTCAGGACGTCCAGTGCCCACAACGACTCACGCACGATCGAGTAGCTCGCCGCTCTGTATCCAAGCACCGCGTTGCCGGTCAGATCTTCCAGAATATTTTTTGACCGGAACGTTTCCTCGCGAAACTCATCGATCGATTGTGTGTGTACGAGCCGATGCGAATAACCGTGACACGCCACCTCGTGACCGCGTGCGGCAATGTCCTTCACCAGGTTCGGAAATCGCTCGGCGACCACACCCAGCACAAAAAATGTAGCGCGCACATCCACGCCTTCGAACAACGTCAATAAACGTTGCGTATTGGCAACGACGCGTGATTCGCACTGGTTCCAATTGCTACGGTCAATGTGCCTCGAAAACGCGGAGACGTGAAAATAGTCTTCTACGTCCACCGTCATGGCATTCGGCACGACGTTCGTTTGACTCATGTTGCTCACCATCCGGTATTCGATTCGATTTTCACCGTACGCAATCGCCCTCCTGAACATCGTCGCCATAGAAGTCGCTGCGCCAGTCATTCCTGGGAACGCTACCGCCATGCAAAGCGATGCTTCGCACTGAATTTCCTGCCGCCCTGCAACGCCATGCCCGATCTACCGCGTGCGAACATCGCGTTTCGGGACAGCGCCTTCAACCCAGATTACGGCTACCACTATTTGCCAACAACATTAGCGGGAAAAATAAAATGCGTTCTTGCCGCGGCGGGGCAATCGCGAATTGCGCGCCTCATTGATTTCGGCCGACACCGTTGGCAGCCGCGTCCGTCGGACATGCGGCCGTCAGCACAATTGTCACCGACCGCTGCAATGACGAGATCAACCTAAATTCCAGAATTCCCGAAACACCGCACATCTTTACTGATTCCTTGCAGACGCGCCCGTTAGTTCTCGCGCTTGATACTCTTTTTTTCCGGCCGTGCTTCCGTTGCCGTCAAGCTGTCCGCGATTCGCTTCAGCAGCATCTCGATATTCGCCATGCGATCAGACATCAGGCCCAGCGCCGGCACCAACGCATCGAGCTGATTCAAACGGTTCGTGACAGCGCTACTTTCGGCCCCCTCTTCGGTCTCGCCCTGAGCTCCATTCTTACGCGACGATTGCCCCTTTAAACGTCTGGCGCTAACGCGTTTCGCGTATGGAATCCACTGCAGCTCTTCCACCGCAGCGTTAAGTTCGGTCGCCGTCACCTGCGTGGCACCGTCCGCGTATGCGCAGACCAAAGCAGTGTCGCACAACGTGTTGACCAGCCGCGGAACGCCGCCCGTGTACTTATGTACCAACGGGATCGTTTCAGGCGTAAACAGTACTCTGTCGTTTGCACCGGCCACGCGCAGGCGATGTACGACGTAATCGGCGATCTCTTCCTGAGACAACGCCTTGATGTGGTACCTGAGCCTCACCCGCTGCAACAACTGCTCCATCTCCGGAGCCTCAAGCATGTCAGCGAGCGGCGGTTGACCGACAAGAATAACGTGCAGCACCTTCTCCTTCTGTGTCTCGAGGCCGGACAACATCCGGATTTCCTCCAGCACTTTCATTGAAAGATTGTGTGCATCGTCAACAATCAGTACCAGCTGCTTGAGTTTGAGAAAGTTTTCGATCAGAAAGGTATTGAGCATATCGATGAGCTCAACCTTCTGGGCATTGAACGGATTAAAGCCGAACTCCACCAGCACTGCTTGCAGGAATTCGACTTCATTGAGCTGGGTCTGAAACACCTTGGCGACGAGCACATTCTCGTCATTCAGTTCCGACAGAAGTTTCTGAATCAGCAGGGTCTTGCCGCAGCCGATCTCGCCGGAAATAACGACGAAGCCTTCGCGGTTCCAGACGGTGTAGTCCATATACGCCTTCGCGCGCGCATGGACACTGCTCATGTACAGGAACTCCGTGTCGGGGGTCAGTCGGAACGGAAACTCGCGCAGATTGAAGTACTCTAGGTACACGGCGGAATTATCTCCCCTGCACCGGTGTGAACAACGGCGAGGTGCGATATTGCACCATCAGCATCGTTCGGCGTTCGTCGTAACCGGTGTTCGCGTCGTTACTGGTCAGCCGGATGTGCTTGCCTTCAAGAATAAAGCTAAGCTCGCGCGTGGCGCGGTAGCTAATGCGTGCCCCGAATTCCCGCTCGTCGTCTCCCCGATCGGTACCATTATGGTAGGTCGTGCCCTGGGTCCTTCCGAAAATTCCCACCGAGGTGATGCCCTGGGGATTCTGCGTAATTGTCAATTTCCCGCCCGCCTCGCGTCGATCCTGGGCCGCAAGCATGTATTCGAGATCACGCGCAAAGTAACCGGCGTTTATCGCCACCACGGTGCCGAGCATGGAATAGGCAAGCTCGCCACCCTTTACATACAGAAGATCCGACGTCGCTATGCCGGGTACGGCTGCCGCCGACGCTCCCGCTCCCGACGCCGTGGGGGTCGAAAGTAGCACCGTACCCGCGTCCGTATACTCTCCGGCAAACAGCAAACTCAGCGTAGATTCCGACGTGAGTGCACGACTGAGAGAGGTACGCACGAGGCTTCCCGAAACCGTCTGCGTCCCGCCGCGCGTCACTTCGACGCCACCCAGATCGAGCAAGAACTGGGAGCGCCCTTCGCGCGTTGTGTAGCGCATATAGTACGTTTCCCGCTGACTGTCGCTGTTGGCGACCGGGTCCTCGTAGCGCAGCGACAAGTGTTCATAGTTCAGGGCCAGACTTGTCGACGAGTTGACTTCATATTGCCAACGAATCAGTCCACCATGCCGTTCATGGTTCGTATTGGCGTTACTGAAATGTACATCGCCATAGCGCAAGCCAAAGATCAGCGCATTACGCGGCGCCAACGCCATACGCAATTCCGGCCCGGTCTCAAATGCATTTACCGAAGTCCGGTTCGCCGGTGTGTACGGAAGCGTTGCATCGAGAATACCGTAATCGTAGCGCTCCTGAAGTATCCACGAAAATTGCTGCGGAAGAATGTTCCAGACGGCGGCGGCGTCCACATAATACAACGCGCCATCCGAGTAGACGTCTTTTACGTAGTCGCGGTATTCCGCTTGCACGGTCGCGTTAGCGACCAGCGAAGCAGAATTTTCGTGATAGGCCGCGCCCACGATGGAGGAGTTCGTGCGTTCACCTATCTCGCGGCCCGGCAAGGCGCGTGTAATATTGTCGCTGCGTTCCGTGGCATATGCCGCACCGAAGGCAAGTTCGCCCGCGTACGACGACTGAAGCGAGCCGCCCCAGATCGCCACACTGTAAACAAGCACCCTGCGCGCGCGGCCCTTAAATCGTTTACTTTCGTTTTGTCGCATTTCTCAACGCTTTAAAGGCTCGTGTGCCGCGTGCGATCAAGTCCAGGACGACCGGAGGCAGCATCTCGTCCCACCGCAAAGGAGGCAGCTGCGGCTCGTCATTAAAGATCACACCGAGGAATTTCTTGCTGTCGATCGCCCTGACACAGTTTTCGAGCTGCGCACCGGTCACTTTTCCGTACGGCACCACGAGTACGACGTAGTCACAAAGATCCGCGAGGATATGCGTATCGGCCGATTCGGACATCGGCGGTGCGTCAATGATAATGAATCGCTCTGCGTAACGCCGGCGAATACTTTCGATCAGCTGCTTCATGCGCGGCGACGTGAAGTACTCCGTGACCGTTCCACGCTTTCCGCCGGCCGGGATCACGCGCAGACGTTCAACACCTATGGAATGAATAATCTGCGCGACCTTCGTTTCCGAGTCCTCGAGATAATCCGTCAGCCCAACGACGGGCTGATCCGCAAAAAATCTCTCCATCCACGGATTGCGCAGGTTGCAGTCGAGCACCAGCGCCGTCTTGCCGGGGTCGAACGCAAAGACCGCGCCCAGATTGAGCGCAACGAACGTGCCGCCATCCTTGCCCGATACGCCAGTCACCATCAACACGCCGTTTTTTCCGTGGCTCCTCTGCAGGATCCGCGTTCTAATTTCGCGGAACGTACGAACCGTACTGTTCTCACCCATTCCGGAATGAATGATGCCGCTCTCGGCCAGATCGCCGGGCGCGCGCAAGACAGTTTCCTGCATGAGTGCAATGCTGTGGCTGCCGGAGTCGTGCGTGTCGACGGGTTGGACGCTGACCGTCGAGACAGGTACCAAATGTCCTTCGCCCGCCGTCCCCGAGCGCACTGGCACCGGAACGCTTGAGTGTCCGCGTTCTGCACGTGCCTTGTTCAGGGCCTTTTCGATTTTGCTCATGGTCTCAAGCACCTAAATCACACTGAACAATCGGAGCAACGCGAACATCATCAAGGCCGCAATCGTCCCGCCGATCACCAGTACCAGTTGCTGCACATCGCGGCGAACCGCAAGTGTTTCTCCCGATGTATACAAATGCGGTACCACACCAAGCAACGGCAGTTTGTACTGCTGCAGCAGCTGCCGCGCAACGCGGATACGCGGGTCGAGATTCAAACTAAAGAACAGCAGCGCAATAGGAATGGCGATCCCGAGCAGGAATCCACTGATCAGGATGTGTCCGGAGCGCATCCCGGTCGGCTGTGTCGGCATTGCCGCCGGCTCCTGAATCCTGAAACTGAGGCCCTGCTTGTCTCGATCCAGATTCATCGAGACTCGCGCATTCTCGCGACGGCGCAACAAGTCCTGATAAATTTCACGATTTACCTGATAGTCGCGCGTCAACTCCGCCAGCGTTGCCTCGCCACCATGCACGCGTTTACCGCGATCAAGCTCGACCGCCATCTGACGTTTTGATTCCGAGATTCTGGCCCGCAACGTGTCAATCGTAATCTGGGTTTGCGATAGATCGCGCTTGAGCTGTTGATAGACCGGATTGTTGATCACCGAGTCATCGATCACTGCCGCGCGTCCGCTCGCACGTGCCGCCTCACGCCGTTGTTGCTCGGCAACTATCGCCTCATTCAAATCTGTGATCTGGTGCCGAACGCGCACCACGTCAGGATAGGTGTCGTGATAGCTCATCCGCAACGATTCGAGCTGCCCCTGAAGCTCGGCCAAACGTGCCCGATACTGGCTCTCACGCGTCACCGCCGCTGTCGATTCGACCTCTCCCGAAACCTGTTTTTCGAGCGACTGCTTTTTGATTTCCGTTTCGCGAAGATCCTGCGTCGCTTGCTCGACGCGGGTGTTAAGCGCATTGAGCCGCGCACTGACATCCGCCTCGCTGCCCGGCGTCGCGTCAAGGTTCTCTGAGCGAAATTCCTTAAGTCGCTCTTCGGCCTGGGAAAGTTTTTCGTGATACTCCTGCGCCTGCTTGTCGATGAAGTCGAACGCCGCCTGACTCTCGCTGGCCTTCGCCTGCATGGCCTCTTCGATAAACAGCTGTGACATTTTGCTCGCGGTGCGATACGCACGGTCAGGATCGGCATCGCGATACTCGATTCGAATAAGGTTCTTGCCTTCGTTAGCAATAGCCGTCTTCGAGATCAGGCCCTGAATCAGCTGATCTTGTTCCGCCGGTGTCCGCGCATCATTCAGCAACCCGGTTTCGCGCAATACCTGCGTCATCATCTTGCGGCCAAAGATCACTTCGCGCGCCAGGCGGCTACGGTCCGCTGTTTCCGTCGGCACGGCGGCGCCCTGCATCAAAGGCTGAATAATATTTCTCTCGTCAACGAGGATAGTCGTGGACACGCTGTAACGACTCGGCCACATGACAGCGACGACAAGCGTAAGCAACGCGATCACACTAAAAATGGCGACGATCAACTTTCTGGATCTGAAAGCTTCTTTAGTCAGCAGTGGAATCAGCTGTTCTGGGGTTAATGACATGGCTCCATCTCAATCGCTAAAACAGACGCTCAGGCACCGTCACGACGTCGCCCGGTTTTAATTCGTGATTGGTTTCGAGGCGGCCCTTATTCAGGATGTCGCCCAGATCAATATCCAATACCTGCGTTTTCCCTTCCGCCTTGCGGAAAAGCTTGGTGCGATTCGGGGAGCCAAAGTCATTGACGCCACCGGCCTCCAGGACCGCATCGAGAACCGTCATCCCCGGCCGATACGGCAACGAACGCGGGGTACGCACCGCCCCGGTCACGCGCACGCGCGAAAGGAATTCATGGCTGCGCAGTTCCGTCACGATGACCGCGACACTCGGATCACGGATGTAGGCCGAGAGCTTCTGGCGAATCAGGTCGGCGACCGTCGTGGGCGTGCTTCCGCCCGCGCGCACGTCCCCAATCAACGGTAAGGAAATCATTCCGTCTGGTCGTACCGGCACGATCATGGAAAGTTCGGGGTTCTTCCAGACATTAATCTGGAGACGGTCGTCCACCCCAATGAGGTATTCCTTATCGATCGCGGCTGCGCCGGACGCCGCGTCGGACGCAACGCTGTCAACGCCGGAATTGCCGGCACACCCTGCTAGCACCGAAAGAAAAAGCCACATCGCGACCACAACGTTCCGTTTCATCTTCTCCACCATACTAGTTATTGAATCGTCAACCAAAGCGGCCACGACGTAACGAAATCTACCTTAAATACTCCCGGAAAACCAAACAGCCAAGAATCTGCACATTTCCCTTCTGCCCAGCTCTCGTTAATATACCGATCCATCGGATATTCCTCGCAGCAATTTTTCGACACCACATAACCATAATTATTTTATGTACGAACAAGACTGGTCCCACTGCTATCGCATTCTCGAGCTTGACGCCGACGCCGCGTGGGCCGAAGTTCGTGCTGCGTATCGCACACAAATCAGGCTCTGGCATCCCGATCGCGTCGCCGATCGACCGGAGGCTAAACGTCTTGCCGATGAGAAATCGAAGGCCATCAACAACGCCTACGATCGGCTGGCAACCTATTACAAGGCTCACGGCAACCTTCCGCACGCCACCGTTGCATCCGTAACCGTGCTATCGCCAGCATCCGTTCAGACGCACGCCTCGCCCGATCACGGCCCCGACTGGTTTACCGATACTCCGGGGTCCGGGGCTGTTGCGACTAACTCCTGGCACTTTACCTTTGCCGTAAAATTGGCGGTAATTGCCGCCATCGCGCTCATTGTCTATCTGGGCTATAGCGACACCGTCTCTTACGGCCCGCTTCCCGACTCCTCTGTCGTGCCCAACGGGGTGCCTGATTCAGCGCTGAATACAAAGAGCGCCCCGCCGCCACCACACCAAACGCAGCACCCGCGATTCACGATCGGCTCCACCATCGGCGAGGTCTACTCGGCACAGGGAACTCCGTCGCGGACCGAAAACAATCTTTGGCACTACGGCGCTTCACGAATTCACTTTTCGGAAGGCCGAGTCGTCAGCTGGGAAGAGTCACCGGAAAATCTACTTAACCCGGGTCTCGACCCCCAATTCAATGCTGCCGCTCCTCACTTCATCGCACTCGGTTCGTCGAAGCCGGAGGTGCGCGCGATACAAGGTGATCCCGTTCGCGAAACACCTTCTACCTGGGAATACGGCACTTCGCGCATCTACTTTAAAAACGACCTGGTCATCGGCTGGGACGAATCCCCGCTGTATCTGCTGAGAGTTCGCCGCTAACGCCTAGCGCGCGCCCTTTCCAAACAACACTACCTGCGCCGTCTGCGCCAAAATCACGAAGTCAAGAAACACGCTGCGATTCTTGATGTAGTAAAGATCGTACTGCAGCTTCTCGCGCGCATCGTCCACCGACGCGCCATACGGGTAATTTACCTGTGCCCAACCAGTGATGCCCGGTTTTACCGCGTGTCGATTTGGATAGTAGGGAATCTGGCGCGCCAACTGATCCACGAACATCGGCCGCTCAGGTCGCGGACCCACAAAGCTCATATCGCCCCGCAATACGTTAAAGATCTGCGGCAGCTCATCGATTCGCAGCGCGCGAATCACGCGGCCGACTGCCGTGACACGACTGTCACCCTTCTGTGCCCAGACCGGCGACCCTTCGCGTTCGGCGTCGGTGCGCATGCTGCGGAACTTTAAAATCTGAAATACGTGGCCGCACTCGCCCACCCGGGCCTGGCGGTAAAAAATCGGGGCGCCACTCTCCACAAAGATAAGCAGCGCGGTAATTGCCATTATCGGAAGCGTCAGCGCGAACATGACGAAGCTGACCGCGACATCGAAAATTCGCTTCAGCAGGCTGCGCGCGGAGCTGCGGCAAAATCCATCGGAGAACACCAACCAGCTTGAATTGAGCGAATCGACCTGTACGTGACCGGTCTCACGCTCGAAGAAGCTGGACAGTTCAATTACGTTGACGCCTTCTATCTTGCACTCAAGTAGTTCCGCCATCGGCAGATTACCGCCACGCCGGTCACGTACGGCAACGACCACCTCATCCACACGATGCTTGATGGACATACCAAGAAGCGAGCCGGAAGCCTTCAATACCTTCTTTGAGTCGACATGGCCCGGGCAGCCGCCAGTGGCAACATACCCAACGATGTCAAACTTTCCACTCAAACCGTGCTTCGCCAGTACTTGTTCCACCTGAGCCGCGCGACTACCCGCGCCGAGGACCAAAATGCGCCGTTTCAGATTGTCGTTCTTTGAAACCGCAAAAAAAACGATCCGCGCAAACGCCATGCCCGACATCGAAATGAGAAGCGACAGACCGAACGCACCGCGCCAAAGACTGATGTTCGGAAACGCGTACAGCAACATCGACATGATCACAAATGCAGCCACAAACGTCGCTCCAAAACGCAGCCAGACACCGGCCCGGTCGGTTGACGTATCACGCAAATAGACGCCGAACGCGGTCATGCATCCGATCACGACCGCCATGAAGATCAAGGCGCGAGGAAGAATCGGCAGATGTTCGGCGAAACCCGCACCGTCGCCGGCGAATCTCAGCCAGATGCCAAGGTACATGGACCCAATCAGGACAATGGCATCCACAACGACGAGCATTACCACCGCCGTTGGGACGAAATGCTTGAAAATGCGGATCATCATCTGAATTCTCCCCTACCCCTGTTCTTCTTCGCGTACTTCATTGTTGTCAGCATGGCGTTTGCACCCCACGCCGATACCGCGTTTGTCCTTCAACTTCAACAATTCGATCTAACAAAACAACTTACCGCCGAGTCCATTGTGCGGCTCGATCGTTAGAGTTATATGACCGATAGATGGTTCAAGATCCGCGGTAAGACTGAGCCCCGGACACGGTTCGCGAGGAGTCCTGCGGCATCTCTGCGATTCCATAAACTGATAGATGTCACAGATAACAGCCCCCTTGCTGACCACGCAAAACATCTGCCTGATACCAACACTAAACAGTCGCTGCGAATCGTTGCGGGAGAGTAAGTTGTTCCAGCCAATTTCTTGTTATTTCAGCTCTATTTTGTTTCCGGCCACTCTTCACACCGAAGTAATTGATACCCGCGGGTGAGGGCCGGGAAGGCTGATTTCAAGTCCGCATCCTAAACTACCCTATACGACTCCACAACGGACTAAAGTACATTTCATCGTAACTACATTTAGTGTATACGTTAACACCATGTTCTAACTTGCGTTCTTGGTGGAGCCGTCGGGTACACCTCCCCGGACGCAGTTCCCGCTTCGCCAGCAGGCCGTCAACGGGGCATGACGTCGAAGTTGCTATCGGGGCAACCCGAAAACCGGTCCTCGCGTGGCGTGAAGAAGGCTAAGCAGAAGTGTGATGCGACGTAAAAACCTCGACAAACTTACCAATCGGTTTTCCTGTCCGTATATTAAACTCGCCATGCGTGCGTCTTTTCCTAAATGAAAAAGCTCCATATTCTTTTACCGGTTACTGCATTGATTACGGGCATGATCCTGGGAGGACTGCTTTTTGCGAATTCGCAACCACGTTCTTTTCTCGCCATTTCCGACTGTGGTTCGTCCTGTTACCGCCTCAGCGACTTAGTGGGTCTGTTGACGTCCGCCGCAATACAGCGTCCAACTGCCTTCGTACCAAATGTCGTCCGGGAAACAAGTCGCTGCGTGGCGATCTCTCATCCCTTCCCCGAATCACGCTACCACTTCGTGATCTTTCCAAAAAAAGACATAAAGGATATCACTGATGTATCCGTTGACGATCAGCCCTACGTCATGGATTGCATTGCGGTTATTCGGGCACTTGTCCTCGAACATAGCCTGCATGACTACCGCGTTCATACAAACGGCCCCGGCCTGCAGGACATTCGCTATTTACACTTCCATCTTGTGTCTCAATAACGTTCAGGATGTGGGCTCACGAATTTATCAGTGCGGTAGTGCTTCTTCGCGGTACAACCGTTTACGGCCGCCTTGCGTGGCAGCTCCTGTTCTTTTGTCGTAGTCGGTAGCAGAATTGCCGCCTTAGCTCGCTGCCACCCAAGGAAAAATATGCCGTCTAAAAGAGTTTACGAAATCGACCTGTTCCGGTTTCTCGCTGCAATTTCGGTAATGCTATTCCACTACACCGTCAACTTCACAGACTATGGACCGAATAGCCTGGCCGATTTCCCATACTTTTTGGCGAAGCCTGTCACCAAGTACGGTTATCTCGGCGTCGATCTGTTCTTCATCGTAAGCGGCTTCGTGATATTCATGTCAGCCTCCAGCGGATCGGCCAAGCACTTCGTTATATCGCGCATCGTACGTCTTTATCCTGCCTTTTGGGTTTGCTGCACGATTACCTTTGTTGCGATGTTACTAATGGGCGGCACGCGATTCGTGGCGACATTCAATCAATACCTCGTCAACATGACGATGCTCAGCGGTTTCCTTCGTGTAGATTTAATCGATCCCGCTTATTGGTCTCTCTTCGAAGAGATGAAGTTGTATTTCCTGGTTTTCCTGGTTCTTCTGTTTGGGCAATTTCATCGCGCCAAGGAACTTCTTGGCATCTGGTTGTTGCTGGTGTTGATCGTGTCCCAGTGGCCAGTGCCATATGCTTCATTTCTACTAGCGGTGGACTACGCGCCATACTTTATCGGCGGAGCTACTTTTTTTCTAATCTACCGGGACGGCTTGTGCCTTTACAAAGGATTTCTTGTTGCAACAAGTTACCTTGCCGCTGCCGCGCATGTGATAAAAATGATCGGCATTAGAGAGGTCTGGTATCGAACCTCCTACAGCGACGTTATCACGGCATCGATCGTGGCAGTTTTTTTTGGTGTTTTCTTTCTCCTCGCCACAGGACGGACAAAATCAATCTCGACAAACAAATGGATGCTCCTCGGCGCACTCACTTACCCGCTATATCTGATCCATCAAGTTGTCGGCTACATCCTGTTTAAGAAACTATATGGATACGTTAACAACCATGTTTTGATGTGGGGAGTGGTTGCACTGATGCTTGGCGTGGCGTACCTGATACACCAGAAAATCGAACGGGTATATGCCAAACCAATGAAAGCAGCGCTTGGAAAAGCACTCACGTTTTGGGCCGAGCCGAAAAAGGGTCATGCTGAGGCGCCCCCGATTTCACGGACACCAACCTAGGCACATAATGCCAATGGAGGCGTCCGATGACAAAGAGAGCGACCTACACCCGAGAGTTCAAACTCGAAGCGGTTCGATTGCTGGAGCTGGGCGATAAGAAGGCAGCCGATCTTGCTCGTGAACTCGGTATCTCGCGCAACAAGCTCTACAAGTGGCGCGATCAGTTGCAGGGCAAGGAGGCCGAAGCGGCATTCCCTGGCTCCGGTCGCCAGAGCGGTGCGAGCACCGAGCTCGCCACGCTCAAGCGCGAGAACGAGCGCCTGCGCGAGGAGAACGACATTTTAAAAAAAGCCGCGCGGTACTTTGCCAAGGAATCCTCATGAGATACCACTTCATTCAGGATCACCGGTGCGAGTTTCGGGTGAACGCCATGTGTCGCGTGCTCAACGTCTCGCGCAGTGGTTTCTACGATTGGCGCACGCGCCCCTTGAGTGCGCGCACTCAGGCCAACACCCGGCTACTGACCCGTATACGCGAAATCCACGCACACGCCCGGGAGAACTACGGCACGGTGAAGACGTGGCGGGCGCTGCTTGAGGCCGGCATGTTCTGTGGGCGCAACCGGGTCGCCAGACTGCGCCAGGCCGAAGGGATTTATGCCAAACGCCTGCGTCGCTTCCGTCGGGCTTATGCCGCGCGCAACAGTGAGCCGGCTGCACCGAATCTGCTCGATCGGCACTTTTCTGTGTCCGCACCGAATCGGGCATGGGTAGGCGACATCACCTTCATTCCCACCCGTGAGGGCTGGCTCTATCTTGCCATGCTGCTCGATCTCTTCTCACGCCGCGTCGTCGGTTGGGCGATGAGCGAGAAAATGAACCGCGCGTTGGTGGTCGATGCGCTCACGATGGCCATCGAACATCGTCGACCCACACCGGGGCTCATCCACCACACCGATCAGGGTATCGTCTACGCCACGTCCGCCTACCGCGGCATCCTCACGCAGCATGGCATGATCGCGAGCATGAGCCGCAAGGGAAACTGCTACGACAACGCGGTGGCCGAGAGCTTCTTCTCAAACCTCAAGAACGAGCTCATCTGGCATTGCAGCTTCCGCCGTCGCGATGAAGCCAGAGCGGCGATCTTCGAGTACATCGAGGTGTTTTATAACCGTCAGCGTCTGCACCACACGCTCGACTACGTGAGTCCGATGCGGTATGAAGAGCAGCGAGTTGTTCCTTAACCAACTGTCCGTGGAAACGGGGGCGCCTCATGCCGGTATATGCGCACTCACGCACGATCGGGCGCCGAACAATCGCTGGCTACCTAAACGAAACAAATAACCGGCGTAACCGTCAGAACTTCGCGAACAAGCAGCGTTGTGCCGAGCGACAGCGCGAACACCATGCGGGGGAAGAATATGTCCCACAATTGGGGGTGGAATAAACAGCGGTCGGTATCGTTAGATGCCAGCTTGAGTGTGGTGACATCAAAAATGGTGTCCCCAAGGGGATTCGAACCCCTGTTACCGCCGTGAAAGGGCGATGTCCTAGGCCGGCTAGACGATGGGGACGGAAGACCGAACGTACTTTCACTACATCAGCCACCGAGAAATGGTGGAGCTAGCCGGGATCGAACCGGCGACCTCTTGCATGCCATGCAAGCGCTCTCCCAGCTGAGCTATAGCCCCAACGTACGGGCAACTGGTACATCCCTGAAAAAGGCGCGCTACTTTACCTTTCCGTGTGCCGTCGGGTCAAGCCGCGCCGGCGGTTTTTTCAATATATTCCAGTGCCTTATCCAAGCGCGCCAATGTCTTGACGCGGCCCAGAAGCGCCAGCGTGATATCGATCGGGGGCGAAACCGCTCTTCCCGCCACCGCCACTCGCAACGGCTGGGCCACTTTTCCAAGTTTCAGTCCGCGCGCTTCAGTTAATGATGTTACCGCTTCGTGAATCGCAGTCGGTTCCCATGCCGCCAATTGAGTGAACCGCTGGTGCAGATCCTTCAGCAAATCGACTGTTTCCGGTCTTAAATGCGCCGCTGCATCTTTGGCGTCATACGTATCTACATCTTTATAAAAGAATGCACTACTACTCGCCATCTCGACCAACGTCTTCGCGCGTTCGCGCTGCGCCGTCACGATTTCCGTCAGCGCCGGGCCCCGCGATGGGTCGATTCCAAGTTTGCCAATGTGATAACTCAAGTGACGCGCCACGTGTTCCACGTCGCCGGTTTTGATGTAGTGTTGATTCAACCAAAGCAGCTTCTCGGGATTCACCGCCGCGGCCGAGCGATGCACGTCTTTCACCTCGAAGAGCTTCGTCATTTCATCGATGGAAAAAATCTCCTGATCGCCGTGCGCCCAGCCAAGACGTACCAGATAATTCAGCAGCGCCTCCGGCAGGAATCCATCTTCACGATACTGCATCACACCTACTGCACCGTGGCGCTTGGACAAGCGCGCCCCGTCGGCACCGAGGATCATGGGCACATGCGCATAAGCGGGCGGCGCGGCATCGAGGGCCTTCAGCATGTTCATCTGGCGCGGCGTGTTGTTCAGGTGATCGTCGCCGCGAATCACGTGCGTAACACGCATGTCCATGTCATCGACGACGACCGTAAAGTTGTACGTCGGCGTGCCGTCGCCGCGGGCAATGATCAAATCATCCAATTCGCTGTTCTCGAACACCACGCGCCCGCGAATAAGGTCCTCGACCACGACCGTACCGTCCTGCGGGTTCTTGAAACGCACCACCGGATCGACACCGGCCGGCGGATGCTCCACGCCGTGCCGGCATTTTCCGTCATAGCGAGGCTTTTCCTTGCGCGCCATCTGTTCGTTACGCAATTGTTCCAGCCGCTCCTTGGAGCAATAGCAGCGGTAGGCCTTGCCCTCCCGCAGCATGCGCTCCATGACTTCCTGGTAGCGCGGGAAATGCTGCGTCTGATAGAACGGACCTTCGTCGTAGTCGAGACCGAGCCAGGCCATCCCTTCCAGGATGGCGTTTACCGATTCAGTCGTGGAGCGTTCGCGATCGGTATCTTCGATGCGCAGAATGAATGTCCCGCCGTGCTTGCGCGCGTGCAGCCAGCTAAAGAGCGCGGTACGCGCCCCGCCGATATGGAGGTAGCCCGTGGGGCTGGGCGCAAAACGCGTGCGGATCGTCATGAGGTACGTGGCTGCCGGGAAAACGGGGCGCTATGGTACTGAAAAACGCCCGCGAATTCAGCCTCGCGCCCGACCCTATGACGGCAGAAAGTCGATCGGATACGTCACCACCATCGTGTCGACCGCGCGTGCCCCGAAGTCGAACTGCTTGATGCGCACGATGAGCTTGCGCTCCAGATCCGGTGCGCGCAGCTCGCTGGAAACGAGCTGACAGTCCACCACCTGCCCGGAAGGCGCAATCGTGAGCTTGACCACGACCTTGCCCTGCAGCGTTGAATCTTCGCGCAGCGCACGGTTGTAGAGCGTATAAATCGCACCCTTATTGCGGTCGAACACGAGCTTGATGTCCTCGATCGATCGCGACGCCTTGCCGCTGCCGCCGCGCTGCAACGTGCCACCGCCGCCCGGACCACCGCCTCCGCCACCGCCGATGACGCCTTCAACGGCGGTAGTAGAACGGCCAGCAAGACCCCCGCCGCCGGTATCCCTGCTCAGTGACGCCGTATTGATGCCACCGCTGCCGCCCGTTGCGTTGGACGTGATCAAGGCCCGCGAAGGCAGGCCAGCGCCCTTCCCGGCACCGACGCCCGCACCGCTTCCCGTGCCCACACCGGGTCCGGGCTTCACGTCTTTCTGAAACTGGGCCGCCACCGGCGCGCCGCGCAAATCGGCAAGTTCATTCTTCATGGCCAGCAGACCCACGCCGGATGCCTTGCGTCGCGCGGCTTCCACCTTCTCGCCCGGGGCCTTATTGGGTTCCGGTTTACGCGCCTCCGTCACCGGCGGTTTATTGGGCTCGGGCTTGGTTACGGCGGGCGTCGGTGCGACTTCCGCTTCCTGTTTCTTCACCGGCGTCACCGGTGCCGCGATCGGCTCACGCTCGAGCAGCAGTTTCGCCATTCGCGGCGGCAGCTCTTCTACTTTGGTCCGGTCTTCTTTCGGCACCGGCAGCCACGGCATCACGATGCTGAGCAGTAAACAAATGATCAGTACGCGTTTGAGAACGCGCCGAAAGCGCGCCTCTTCTTCTTCCGAAACAGTCCACGGCAGTATCGCCGCTTGATAATAGGCGAAGCGCGCACTCATGACGCCTTGCCCTTTTTAGTGACAGCAAAGGACACATCGCTGTAGTTGGCGCGTGCACACGTCACCATCACCTTGCGTAACAAGCGATACGGAATCTCCTTGTCGCCCATGATCGTAATTGCCTTGTTCTGCGTCTCTTTCTCCTTATGGATCATCTGATGGCTCGCATGGTATTCAAGCTCCGCCTTCAGCGATTCGATCACGTCGCCCTCGGCGCTCATGATCTCCGGCACCGATGCCACTTTGCGTCCCTGTACGATGATCTCCTGATCGTTTACGACCAGCACCACCGTTTCCTTCGGAGTCTTCTCGGCCGTCGATTCCGGTAACCGGACCGATTTGCTGCTCTGCAGAACTTCGACCTCGAGCGCATTCGCCAGCAAGAAGAAAATCAGAAGCGTAAAGATGTCGATCAACGACACCAGGTTCAGGTCGACCAGCGATCGATTGCGCAACTTGCGCTCGGCGCGTTTCTGCAAGGGCGATAGTTTCATGACGCCTTCCCCGCCTTGTTCGACGTGCGGCCCGCCATCGGCGCGTCGCCAACGGAAATTTCCGGGAACAACTCCACCTTGGCACCCGCCTGTGCAGAGCGCGCAACGCGCATGGCATCCATGGTCTGCACGAGAATGTCGTACGACGTCTCCGGCTCAGCCAGAATGGTCGCTTCGAGCTTGTCCGGATACTTCGCCTTGACCTGCTGCATGAGCGACGACAAAGCCTGAAAGTCATAACCCTTGTCGGTGTTGTCAATACGCTGGATCATGCCACCGAGTCGATCGCCGATTTCAAATCCGTCGCGCCGTATGACGACCTCCAGTTGCAGATCGCCTTTCAGATTATTAAAACCCGACGATTGCGCCGGCAAACTGAGCTCCACGATTGCCAACCGCGAAAACACGGCGGTCGAAAGCAGAAACGGCACCAGCACCACAATCAGATTGAGGAACGCGGTGATGTCCAGCTCCGCCGGATGCTTGCGCAGGCGTCGGACGCGACTCATCGGGCCGGTGCCGCCACGTCGCCTTTCACGCGCTCGACCAGATTCAGAAAGCTGCTCTTGGCCGCTTCCAGGCTATCGACGATTTCGCTCGTGCGCGCCTGCAGGAAGGCATGCACCAGCAAAAACGGAATCGCCACCATGAGCGCAAATGCGGTGTTGTTCATAGCGATCGAGATACTGGCCGACAACAACTCCGCCTTCTCCGCTGCGTTCACCTGCGCCACCGCGGTAAAGGCCTTGATCAGGCCGATGATGGTACCGAGCAGTCCGAGCAGCGTAATGACGTTGGCGAAGGTGGCGATGTAGTGCGTGCGCTTCTCCAGTCGCGGCACGATCTCCATCATTCCCTCTTCCATGGCGGCGTCGATGTCTTCACGGCGGCGCGCGCTTTTCAGCCGGTCGAGCCCGTTGTACAGAATCTTGCCGAGCGCGGTGTCACTTTTGCCGGTGATCGAAGACACCTGCTGGAACTTTCCTCCCTGCAGCAACGGCAACATTTGTTCCCACATCTTGCGGTTGCTCGCGCGCGCGCGGTTGAGATACATAAACCGTTCGATCGCGATCGACAACCCGATCGCGAGGATCAACAGACTGGGGTAGATGAAAACGCCGCAATCCTGGAAGAACTTCACTACGGTACTGTAGGCATTCATTGAGTAACCTCCGTTAACGCATCGTTATGTCGAAAGACTTAAAATTATTTTCCGGCGGCTGCGGCGCCGCTCGGTGCATGCAGCAAAAAATGGTAGCGTACCTCGCGTTCAAACACCTCGCGGTCTATCGGCGAAAGCGCCTCGTCCAGCAGGCTCGCCGTCGGCCGCCCGATCAGCTCGGTCTGGAGCGGCTGTTTCCACGGCACGATATACAGCACCTTTGGCAGCTCACGACTGCCGAGAATCTGCGTGCCTTCCAGCTCAGCCCGATCGGCCGCCCACGCCGGAGTACCGATCGCGCTCACCACGATCAAGACTAGCATTCTGTATTTCATCCCTTCTTTTCTCCTTTGCTCTGCCCGGTCGCCCGGGCCCGCTGCTGCAGATCCGCAATCCACTTCGCCACCGTGGCGCCATCGCCCGGTGCAAGCTCACGGTAACGCTGATAGTGCTGAAGCGCCTTTTCCGGATCGCCCAGGTAGAGATCGAACAATATCCCGAGATTAAGATGCGCGTTGGCGTAGTCCGGTTCGACACCGAGCGCCTTCGCATAGTACAGGCGCGCCTCGTCAAACTTACCGTCACGTCGATACACCATGCCCAACTCGTTGTAGTACACGGCGCGATCCGGATTCAGACGAATCGCCTGGCGCAGCGATTCGATCGCCTGTGCCGACTTGCCGGTGTGGCCATACAGAATCCCGAGATTGGCACGTGGACCGGCCAGCGTCGGCTCGCGCTGCGATACGGTCAGCAATCCGCGTTCGGCCTCGGCATAACGCGCGGCTTTGAGCGCCACCAGCGCCTGCTCGTACAATTGACGCGACTCCGCACTCACCGTTGGCTCTACCGGCTCCGGCTTGCGTGCAGGCAGCGCTGCCGTTGTCGATGTCGGCGCGGGTGTGGGCACCGGCAACGCGCAGCCGGCGAGCACCACCGCAAGCATCGGTACCCACAGCATCGAACGATTAATGCAGCGCATTAATTGCCGCCTCCCCTTTCTCGGCCTTGGCGTAACGCACCGGACGCAACTTGCCGAGCGCATTGAAACTCATCTTCACCCATTCGTCGTAAACGCCGCTACGCACGCGTTGCGCGTTGATCTCGTGCAGCTCGATCGACTTTTCCTCGAACGGATACGCCTGCTCTTCGAGCATGACGTTGTATTGTTCGACTTCGTCTTTCGATAGTCCCTTCGGACGTTGCGAATCGAGCATGGCGCGGCCGAAGTCGTCGTACAGTGCCGCGGTGTGAAACGTGGCGGCCGTTGCGATCTCCGCCACGCCGTATTCGGCCGCGGCGCTATAGGCCCGCAGCACCTGTTCCATTTTTTCCTTCTTGGCCTTGAGATTCTTCTTCAGCGGTTCGACCAGACGCACACGTCGATACTCGGCATCGAGTGGCTCGGCAACTACGAGCGCGCTCATCGCGCCGAGATAGCGCGTGCGGTCGGTGCGTTCGCCGCCGCCCTTGCTCTCCGCGTCCATCAGTTCGCGTGACCAGACCTGGCGCTGCGCCACATTGCCTTGCTTACGATTCATTTCCGCCAATCGGTACCTCGCCTCGACCGCCGGCCCGAGAGGGCGCGCATGTTCACGGACATAACGTTCGTAGACTGTCCCCGCATGTTTTTCCTGGCCCGCCTTCTCATAGAGCTCGGCCGCCTGCCACAGGGCCTCGCCTGACAAGGCGACGTCCTTCTTCGACACCGCCAGCGCCTCGAACTCGCCCGCCGCCTTGAGCGGCTGACCGCCCTCCAGATACACCACGGCAAGCTTGCCCGGCACCTCGACCTGCAATGGATGCTTCGGATAGCGGCGACGGAAATCTTCCAGCACGCGCGCGGCACCGTCCCAGTCCTTGAGCGCGATCAACGCCGCGGCCGCATCGAATTCCGCATTGGCGCGCACCGGCGAATCCGGCGCCACCGTGCCGACGCGCAGGAAATGGTTGGCCGCCGCACGCGTCTGGCCCACACCGCGCGCCTGCTCACCCTGCTTGTACACCGCAGCCGCCAGGCGCTCGTTGAACGCGGCCCGCGTGGAGGCCTTTTCGGGCGTCAGCGTTAACACTTCACGATACGCACGCTCGGCACGATCGAAGGCGCCCTGCTGAAAATCGACATGCCCGATAACGGTCCACGCCGTACGGCGCAACTCACCCGATGGTTCGAGTGCCAGCACCCGCTTCGCGACCGCCGCAGCCGAGGCCGGATCGCGCAACGCATAGAATCTCTCGGCGGCGTCGGTCAGCACGCCGGCAACGCGCGGATCCTTCGGATTGGCATCGGCGAACCGCAGTGCGCTCTCCGCCGACTGCCAGCGCACCACCTGCGCATCGTCGCCGGTTACCAGTTTCTCTTGTTGCTTGTATGCGAGCAGCGCCGCATAGCCCGCGTCCGCGCTTTTTTCATGCCGCGGATAGCTGTAGGCCGCACGTTCGTATTCCGCCGCCGCCTGCGCGAATTGTTTATCCTCGAACAGCAATTCAGCCAGCAGGAAGTTCATGCGCGCAGCGCGCGGATCTTCAGGGAAGGATTCAAGGTATGTGCGATACCAGCGCGCGGCCTCACGGTAGTCCTCGCTCTTCTTTCCCTTCTGCGCCGTGGCGTGATAGTGGCGCGCCAGCTCTTCGAGATGCGTCTTCACGTGCGGCAGCACACGCTCGTAGGCGCCACTGCCGTTGATGCGACGAAACTCGCTCTTGACGCTGTAGCGCACCACGAATTCTTTTTTTGCATCGAGCGCCAGGGTTGCGAACCCGGCCTGCTGATACATCTCGATGACGCGCGTCTGCAGGAGCGGTGCCTGCGCGTGCGTCGGAAAGCGCCGTGCGAAGGCATTGAGTGTATCGGCGGCATCCTTGACGCGCTCCTGCTTGCGATACAACTCACCGAGCTGCAGATAAACGCGAAACTCGTATTCTCGCCGCGCGGGGGTCGTGGTGTAGGCGGGAATCGACTCGGCACCATGCAGATTCGCCAGACTCAAGCTTGCCACCCGGAACGTGTCTTCGACCATTTCGCGATCGGCGTGGGTCAGTCCCGGCAATTGATCGAGCGGCAATTCGGAATTGCGCCCCGCCAGCTTACGATCGAGCACCGAGAAAAACGACTGCAGCCCCTCCTCGACGCGCGCCTGTTTGAACAACGCCCAGCCATGCATGTAGAGCGAGCGTTCGTAGAAGACCGAGGTCTCGCCGTGCTTGAGCACGACGGCATAGGCGTGCTCCGACTCTTCATAGCGTCGCAAGGAGAAAAGAATTTCGCCGCGACGAAATTCCGCTTCATCGCGATGCGCGCTATTGGGGTACATCGTGACCAGTCGATCCAGCGTGGCCAGCGCGTGCGGTAGATCGCCGACCTGATCGTAGGCGTGGCCCAACTGATACAGCACGCGGTCGTTGCCGTTAAACCGCGGATGCGCGCGCAGCAGTTCTTCGTACACTTTGATGGCACTGCGAAATTCGCGTTGCGTCGAGGAGGTCTCGACCTCGCCGTTTTCAAGCTCGAGGTCGCCGAGCCGCCGCATCGCTTCGGGGCGCAGGCTGTCGCGCGGCGCGGCGTCGAGATACTGACGATACGCCTGGATGGTGGCAGCACGATTCGCCTCGATGGCGGAATCGCGCTCAATGGCAATCTGGCGCCGCTCCAGGCCCTTCAGTGTGCCGCGTTCTTCCGGCGCGCTGGCGCATCCACCCAATATCGCCAACACCACAGGCAACAGGGCTTTGGCCGCGCGCCTCATGGCGTCTTCTCTCCGGCGCGGATACCACGATCAAAGATCTGCGCCACCGCGAACCGCGCCTGCGTCACGTAGGCCACGATGCGCTCGCGCTGAAGCATCAACTCATCGGCCGCCAGGGTTGCGAGATACTGTTCCTGTACACGCGCCACGGCATCGATCTTGGCCTGCAGCGCACCGATGTGCGGGCGCACCACATTGATGCGGGTCGCAAACCCGTCAACCGTCTGGGGGGCTTCGATCTGCGCCTGCGCCAGCGCCGCACGACGGGTCTCCGACTCGGCCATCAGCCGGTCGACCTCCTGCAGATGCTGCTTTGCGGTCCACAGGCGCGCGCTGTATTGCGCCGACAGATCCCATTCGAGCAAACCGCCAAGCAAACGATATTTGTCCTGTGCCGTCGCATCGGGCGCATGCTTGAGCGTTCGCCCGGCGCGCGCAACGCGGGCCAGCAGGGCACGCTCCTTTTCGTCGGCAAACGCCGCCGCATCGCCTTCACGTTCGATGCGCGCAAGCTCTTCGGCATAGCGCGCGCGTGTGGCCTCAAGCCGCGCGACATCGAGCATCTTTTCGCGCGCCAGCACACGTGGCAGCCGTTCCCGGTAGGCGCTACGCCGCGTGGCCACCATGTCGTCGTAAACGTGCATATTGCGCGACCACGCCTCCAGATTCTGCGACAGGAAGCGCAGGTCGCGATAATTCTTCACGGCTTCCTGAAAGTCATGCCCGGCCAGGAGCGCAAGCAGATAACGCGCCTCCGGCGTATCGGGCGGATTTTTCATGCGCCATGCCCAACCGGCTTCATCGGCCGGATTGGCGCGCAGGATATTCTCCACCAGCTTGCCGGCGCGAATCGCGACGATCGCTTCGTCGAGTCGCGTGAGTTCGTTCGTGTAGACGATCAGCGCCGCATGATAATGATCGAGCGATTGCCGATAGGCGCCGAGCTTGCCGTAGGCGTACGGTACCGCCAGCAGCGATTCCTGTACCGCCGCGTCGGCTACATTGCGGCTTGCCAGTTCCGACCACGGCACCAGCGCACGCTGGTAGTCGTCAAGCGCGGAATGGGTCCACCCCATTCCGAGCAGCGCCTTGTTCGACAGCAGTCCATTCAGGCGCACGCGATCGAGATACGGTTTCGCGCGCGCCGGCTTTTCGTCCTGCAGAAATACATAGGCGAGCGCGACGTTGGCCTTGTCACGCAGCGCCGCGAGCTCCTCCTGGCGTTGCGGTTCGCGCCCGATCTCTTCGAGCAACGCCACCCCCGCATCGCGCTCGCCTGCCTGAATCAGCGCAACACCGAGGTTGTAACGCCCGTAGAAACTCCAGCTGGACTTCTTCGAGGTCTGCCGCAGAATCGCCACCGCCTCGGCGTATTTCTGGCGCGTCATCAGCAACGTTGCGTGCAGTACCAGACGCTCATCATTGAGTTCGCCCGGCAATGCGCCGCGCACGCGCGCCAACGCCTCCTCCGCCTGCTCAACGTAGCCGCGTTGGTAGCGAATCTTGGCCAGATAAAACCACGCACGGTCACGCACCGCGGGCGTTGCGCCGGTCTCGATGAGGCGTTCGAATATCTCGCCCGCCTCCACATGCGCGCCATACGAGAGCAGAATTCCGCCGCGCAACAATTCCGATTCATCCGCGTGCGGGCCAAGGCGCGCGAAATGCTGCGCCGTCATATGGTGAGTCAGTGCCGAGAAATGATTGTCCTGAAAAAATTGAAACAGCACCTCGCCGAAGTGCGGCTCACGCACCTCGCGCAACTCGCGCGCCAACGCGCCCGACGTCGCGAACAACAACGCCGCAAACAGCAGGCCGAATTTTTTTCCGCTGCGCCCGACCATGATTCGTTACTGCCATTCCTTTACGCGAAACTCCGGCTGCAGATTGCTTGTCTCATCGCGGATCTGCAATTCCAGATACTTGGGGCCGGTCGCTTTTTCAAAGCTCAACGAGGCACCACGGCGATAGTCGCGGTCGTGCGGCCCTTTGCCGGTGAATACCGCCACCAGCTCGTGTTTGCCGCTGCGCAGATTGCCGAGGTACAGACGCTGCACGCCGCCGCGATACAAGGCCTTGAGCTCGCGCTCGGTATACAGGTAGTGCGCCACCACCTGGTCATCGAGTTTCACTTGCACGGAATCGAGCTGAAACAGCGCGCCCACGTCCATCGAAACAAATACCGCCACCTGGGTACTGGCGGGAAACAGTAATTCCTCTTCAAGCACCAGCAGGTCGCGATTCAGCTCCATGACTTCCTGCTTGAGCGACTGGATCTGCCCGTCGAGGGTCTGCGCGGTGGGTGCGGGCTTTTTGGATGCGTCGGCACCCTTGATCGCCACGCTCTTGCTCGCGTCGGCGCCAATCACGGGGCCGACCGCGATCAGGCTGAGCGCAGCCAGCCCAAGACCAAACATCAAACGACGGCGGTTCATACTCTGTCTCCTGTCCCGACTAATACCATGCCGAAAATAGCAGCTGGTAAACATTGGCAGTGAACGCATACGGCTTGCCCGTACGCGTATCCGTAAAATTTTGATAGTCGAACTTCACGTAGTCCCACGACCCGATCACGCTGGCGCGTTTCAGTCCGAAACGCTGTTCGAACAACTTGTAGGTGGCGGTGGTACCAAACGTCATGCTCGTAAACGTGGAGAGTTCCTTGTCGCGCGCCATGTAATTCTGTTGCACCGCAAAATTGTCGGCATAAAAAGACGCCTTGTTCTGCGAATAGCGACGCGCGCGAAAGTCGAGCAACCACTGATCGCCGACGTAGGTGCTGAAGGTGCCCTCGACCGTATCGGCATTGATTTGCCAGTTGTCGTTGAAATATCGATAACGGAACCGGATTGCAGAGCGCGCGAACACATGCATTACCGTCGACACCGCCACGGCGTGCGAGCTGCGCTCGCGCGGGTATTGCTCCGCGACCGGGGTACCGAGAACGCGCGCCGCACGGTACGGACTGTTGAGATAGCCACCTTCGCTGATGCCTTCGTAGTCGACGTTTAATAACCACGACTTGGTCAGCACCTGCGACACCCCCAGGCGCCAACTATAGCGATCCACGATGTCGGAGAAATTGGCGTTGGTGTTACTGAGTACCGTGTCCTTGCCGATGCCGTAGCCCATGTTCACGGTGGTCATGCCACCGAACGTCTCTTGCGCATACTTCAGATTGAACGTGCTCGCACGATAGTCGGGCTCGTCGCTACGAGTAAGCGAGACACCCAGTACCGCGTCGCGAAACAGGTAGTCGGCACCCAATGTGGTCTCGGTGCGCTTTTCCTTATATGCGCTGGCCGTCGTGATGACATCGATCGAGGCGCTGCTGACGCTGTCCACATAATAATTGGCATAAAGCGATACGGTATCGGCCATGCTTTTGCGCACCAGCAGTGCCGGGCCGTCTACCGTGACGCCGCCACCTTCGTAGCGGTGATACATCACGTCGGCACGGTCCTCCGACAACGTCGCCGCGCGCGCCAGCGTCGGCAGAGCCGGCACCAGTAACGCCGCCGCCCACCGTGCGATGCGTTTGCCACCGTCAATTACAGCCACAACCGCCCCCGCTCGTGATGGTCGCGCCGCGTGCCGCTTCGCGCGTGTCGTACACGTGCTCGCGATGCTGGTCCGAGATCGGGTCACGCGACAGACTCATGATCGGATCGGCCAGCACTTCCCGTTCGTAGGGCATGACCCAGGGCTCGATGGCGCAGCCGCCGAGCAGGATCGCCAACAGTGCCAACGCACCCGCGCGCATCATTCTTTTAATAGCTCCCGGATCTTCTGATCATATTCCTCTTCATCGCCGCGGCTGTAACCGCCGTGCACATAGCGCACAAGCCCGTTGCGATCGACCAGCAGCGTGGCCGGCATTTTCTTTACCTGATAAAGCCTGGCGGTGCGAAATTTTGAAAAATCCGACGCCAGGTCTGCGGGTGAGGAATCGAACAACACCGGAAACATCACACCGAGTTTCTTAATCATTGCCTCGGCATCGGCGCGTTTCTCATCGACGTTGATGCCGAGCACAACAAATCCGGCGGTGTGGTAACGCGCATACAGGGCATCGAGCTTGGGCATCTCCTCGCGGCACCCCACGCACCACGTGGCCCAGAAATTGATCATCACCACTTCACCGCGGTGCTCGCTCAAGCGCGTATTGCGCCCCGAGTTCGCTTTCAGAACGAAATCCGGCGCCGGACTCGCTCCGGCCGGCGCCGCCTGCGCCGCCGCTACACCGAACGCGCAGCTTAACGCCAGCAACAGGACGCGCACGCGGCGAAACACAATATGGAGACTCGTCATACCACCCTCACCGTTCAGAAGAATATGCTGAAACCCGCGGTCATCTCGAAATTATCCGTTCGCTGGTTCTTGCCAGACGAAGAACCGGTCCGGCCCAGAATATCGGAGTTGAATACGTAGTCGCGCACGTCCAGATGCAGTGCAAACCAATCGTTCAGCAGGGCCCGATAACCAAATCCGAAATTGAGCGTGGAAAAATTCTCGCGTTCGATCGTAGTCGTTCCGAGACCGGCGATGAGGTAAAACGCGCTCGCCACGGCCCAGTTTTTTGTCACGAACGATTCGCCCGGCAGCAAGTTGTAACCGACCGAGGCGTTGTAATAGCGCAGCTTGGTCTCTGCGGTCGTGAACACCGGTAACGCGCGGTCGCGATAGAACTGATCGGATACCGTAGAGCCCGCGTACGCGCCTTCTACGAACAGCCTGTCCGTGAGGTGATAGGCAAGGCGTCCGCCGGTAACCGAACGGGCGCCAAAGTTCTCGACGCTCAGAATGCCGGTGTAAAGCCCGAACTCCAGGTCGGACGCGGAAATATGCGGCACCGTCACATTGCGCCGATCGACCTGCGGCTCTATTACTTGATCTTTCGCCTGATCCTTGCCTTTTGCCTCATCCTGGCCCGGTACGGCGGTTTCCGCCATCGTCGGCGCGGCAAACGCGACGATCATCACCGCCAGCAGCAGGCTAAAACGATGCTTCATCATGTCGTCTCTCACTTGTTGTCAGAAAAACGCCGCTACACCGAGCGACCATTGACCATATTTGTCCAATCGATTTTCATCGACCGGCACCACGAACTGTCGGTAATCCGCGCGCATGACGAAGTTGCGCGTCAGGTAGTACTGCAGACCGACGCCGGCATTACCCACCGTCGCACTGACCGACTTCGCATTAACCAGGGTGACTTTCGGCGTCTTATGAAACGCGCCCAACCCAAAAGAAAAATACGGAATGATTGCGCTGTCGGTGACCGGCGTCGCCACCAGGCTTAACTGCGTGAGATCGATGGTGGAATACGTGCCTACCGCCTCCGAACGCGTCAGCTCGACCGCAAAGTTCCGCGACACCTGATAACCCAGGCGCAGGATAAGGATCGGGTCGTACTCCAGGCGACCATAATCCATCCCGCCGTAGAACCGCCGCCGCAGATAATCTTCGAGCAACACGTCGCGAAACGTCGTTTGCACGCCGGCCTCGGTAAGCGTGCGCTCCATTTGCGCCCGACTCACCCACCCTTCCTTGCCCTTCGCGGTACGCACCTTGAACCAGTCCGTGCGGCGCATCAATATCTCTACCGACTCACCGCGCTCCACGACGTAGTACACGGGGAATTCGCTGCCGGTTCCGGTACGCAGATCGAGATAGGGATCGGCGACAAATACCTGCGCATGCTCGTCCGCGACCGCCGCGCCCATGCTTGCCGAACCCGCAAGCAATACACACGCTACAGCGATACGCCGCCATGCAATGCCGCTTCTGAATTTTTTTTGTTGCATGCGGGTTACCAGACGGCGTCAAGGGAACGTACGACAGGTATTCCCTGAGACGAACATGGCGGAACATTGCGCAGTATCGAGCAACGGATTGAGGTCGCCTTGGGTATCGGCAATCGTCTCGACCCAGAATTTGAGTTGCAGAAAGTCGGAGTCATTCGTACTGGCGAACACCTGGCCCGGAGGATGCGTCACACCGTCGGCCATGGGCTTACGCAACAGCAACGAACTCGATCCCGACAGCGCCTTATTGTGGGCGGAGATAAAGTTCTGCGTTAACTCGGTATCCGTGGTCGGGAAACGACGAACCTTGAACTGCCCGCCGCTACCTTCCTGCGTGCCGCTGCCGGTATCAATGATGACGTGACACCCCAGTCCCTGACCAGAACAGGATTGCCCCGAAGGCGCCAGTGTCTTATGAAAAATCGGGTCGATGCACGTCGCGTAATAACGAATGCAGTGAGTGGTTCCGCTCACCTGATCACTCGTCGGCACCTCCTTGCCGCATCCGCCCCCTATCACCGCCAGCGCCAATCCAAATGCGCGGCGGCCCCACTTACGTTTCGTCATTAACACCCATTGGCCGCCCGCGCCGCTGTGATCCAGCCTTCAATCGTCGTGTAGGTCGGCGAGCCTACATCAAAAATGTGCGCATGTACCGGAGTCGACGTCAGCGTAGAGGTCGGATACTGCAGCAGATAGCTCGATCCCGGGGTGCAGACATTCGTTACCATGCTCGCCGTCACACTGAAATCGCCCTCGCTACCCGTCAACACCAGGCGCTTGGCCTGGAACGGCGGATCGTTCGGTCCGCGACCCGAGGCCACATGGCACCCCGCGCACTGCTGCAACAGCAACGGCTGGATCGTAGACGTGAACACGCCCTCGTCCAGACCGGCCACGGCACGGAATGCCGTGCAACGTCCGCTGCTGTCACGCGTCAGACATGGGTCGTTGTAGTACTGCGCGCCCATGTCGATCCACTCGGAGATCAAACGCTTTTCAGACGGATTCAGATAGGTCGCGTGCGCATTGCCGGCAAACAGCGCCGGATCGATCATCCCCTGCGGGAAGACCTTGGTGATCAGCTTACTGCTGCGCGCCAGTCCTGGCGTGACGAACGACGAGCGCACCACTTCTACGCGGTCGTCCTCGACCCGCAGCTGCGGCGTCCCATCGGGATTGAGCACCGGGCGGCCCAGCACCAGTTCGTCATAAGATGTCACGCGTCCGCTGCCCGAGGTGCCGGCGCTCAGATCCGGAATCACGGTAGTGCCGGTGTGGCAGCTTGAACCCGCGCAGCTGCGCGTGAGTATCGGCTGGATATGCTGCAGATAGTTAACGACCAGCACCGACTGATTCGTGTAACCATCGACGTTGACCGAATACGGACGCTCCGCGGCCGAGGCAATACCGGCAGTCGTCACGCCGCGGAAGGTCGCGCTCGCGTAACCGATGCTGATCGGACTGGCCTTGGTGATCGTGTTGCCGGAACTGTCCTGATAGGTCCAGACGTCCTCATACTCGGGATTCAGGAAACGCGTCATCGACGCCGTATCGAGGCGCAGCCGCGTTTCCACCATGGTCTCGCCATCAATCGCGGGGCCCGCCAGCACCAGCATGCCCGTCATATCCGGAACCTGTAGTGCGCTGTTGGGATTGTTACCGGCAATCGAAAGCGCCGGCGTCGAGCCCTTCTGATTCAGCGCATTCGGGCTGCTGCGGCGCGGCGAGTGACAGCCCTTGCACGTCACGGTTTCGCCGGGACGCACGGTGAGCCAACTGGTGTGCGTCTGGAACGCGCGTCCGTAGGCGTCCGTGACCGATACCGCGACCGGCGTATCGGACGGCACTTCCACCGAGAACGAACCGTCCGGTTCGATCGGTACATATCCGAGAAGCTGCTGCATCTCGAACTCGGTCTCACCAATCGTCTCACGCGTCATGCCCGACACCGTCGGCACGGCGCGCACGATGCGCACGAACCGGCCGGCACGGCGATCCGCCGGCGTCAGCACCGGGTCTTTAACGGTAAGCAAATCGGCGACCTGGCTGCGCGTATCGCAGTTCGGATAGCGCGCGATATTCGATTGCGTGGCGCTGCATTGCAGCGTCGACGCCGCAATCATGGGAATACGAATGTACTCTGGATTGCCGGAGCGATCTTGCTCCCACGCCGTGAGCACACCACTATTGCTCATGCGATTTTCAGAATCGGTATCGTAAATACTCTTGACGGTAAGACGGCCGACACCGCGAGTTGCCATGGCACTGTTGGTCGTGGTCTCGATCGGGACGACACTGGCGCCACCGCCGGTGGCCGAGCGGGCCATCAGCGGAATCGGATCGACGATCATTTCCACCGGCTGGCCCTGCCCGTTGACGCGCGGGAACGCGACGACGCGCAATTGTCCAGAGGCCAGGTCGATCACGTACACGCCGTAGGCCGGCGTTTTTTCGACCGTCACCTGACGCGGCTGGCCGGTAAGTGGATCGGTCTCCATTGCCTGTTCGGTGCGTTTTCCGGGCGTAAACGAGACCAGCGCGCGGTTGGTGCCGTCCCACAGCGGATACGGCGTGGTAAAGCGACCGTTGTCCGAGGTACGTGTGCCGAAGTCGATCTGCGTCACGCTCGGTTGAAACTGCGCGACTGCGCCGGAGACCATCGGCGCGGGCTGGTTCACTTCACCGAAATTCTTGTAATCCAGGACGACGAGCGCGCCACCTTCGTTGGTGCGCTGCAACGGCATCGCATCGGACATGATGCGGCCATCGGCCATCTCGCGCGGATGCAGGTAGCTGTTGACCGAGCTATGCGCGCCGAACAACACAAACAGACCGGTACCGTCGGTGTTGATCTTGAAGATCGTGAACTGGTTACGCATGCCCACGTGGTCCCAGTGCGAGAACATGATCTCGCCGCTGCGAAGCACGGTGGGATTGCGGTCGTGACTCATGTTGAACGATATCTGCTGGATGTTGGATCCATCCGCATTCATCGTATGCAGCACGACAGTCGGTTCGCGTTCGTACTCGTCGATATACTTACGACCCAGCGCACGGTAGGTTTTTTCCTGACGGTTGGACGAGAACACGATGCGTCCATCCGGCAAGTAGGCTGGATCGACATCGTCGCCCCAGGTGACGTTCGGATCGCTGTGAGACTTGCCGTTGTCGTTATTCAGGCGACGCAGGGCGACGCCGGAGCAACTGCCACTGCGCACGATGGCGGCGACGTCGGCTTCCCAGATATCCCAGGTCTCGTCGGTTGGGCCCCTCATCGAGAACAGGATCTTGGACGCATCCGCCGAGACTTCCGGATCAGACACGTCACCCTGACCCTGCGTATACGAAGACGTAATGTTGCACTCGGATGCCGAGGGCGAGGACCGCACGCGTATATATAGATCGCTACCGGGACGGCTGATCAGGCTGTCGGTCGGATTGCCGGCGACTTCACGGCTATTGGGATCGATTGGGCGTTTGACGTAAGCGACGGGGACGTCGCCTTCGCTGTTTGAAGAATCGGAATCGCCACTGCCTCCGCTACATGCGGTGAGGCAAAGGCTTAAAATCAGGGATACGCCGACGACCGCAACGTTAGTGTTCTTGTGGCTACGCATACTCGCCTCCTCGCACTCCGGTTATTGCCGCGACATCCGCAGCGGCATTGCTTCTTGTTCCGGTGCTTCGGCGGCCCGACCGACATGGACGCACAAGCTATTCTCGCGTCGTTAGTCTCGGTACTTTGCGTCACCACCTTTCGGTGGCTATGCCCTACATATCAAAGCGGTTGGCAGTCGCACGAGAGTGTATCTAAGAAGACACACTGAATCTAACCCTTCGTCGCGGGTATTCCTGCGCGTATCGGGCCGAATACTGCAATGGCACAACGCTAAAAATGGGCTCAAATCGGCGGCGGATCATGACCGATAGCCGGCGGTGATCACTTTGCGTGCCGCAGTCCTGACGAGTAATGCATGCCCCCCGACGCATCGATAACCACCGCATCCACATCACGCAACGAGTCGATAAGCGCCAGGCCCCGCTCCGTTCCCGTGACGAAAACAATCTTGCTCAGCCCTTCCGTCGTGGTGGCATCCGGTCCGACAATGGTGACGCCATGAACCGCGCTTGCTGAACGACCGGTCTTGGGGTCAAGAATATGGTGATGCCGTACGCCTTCAGTCTCGAAGAAACGTTCGTAATCGCCCGACGTCGAGATCGCCGCATCAACCAACGGCATGACTGCTGCCATGCCCTCGTCGCGGCGCGGATGACGAATCCCGATCATCCACGGCCGGCCGCCTTTATCCCCCAGCACCCGACTATCTCCGCCCGCCATGACAAGCGCGTGCTCGACCCCGCGCGCCTTGAGCAGCGCAATACAGCTGTCCACGGCATGTCCTTTGGCAATGCCGCCGAGATCGATCTGCGTCCGATTGTGCGCAAACTGGATTGTGTATTTCTCCGGGTCAAGCAGCAGGTGGCGATAGTTAACGCCAGGCAAGGCAGCCGCGATTTGTTCGTCAGACGGCTTCACGCCGTGACGGTAATCGAACAGGCCACCGACGCTGGCAAACGTAATGTCGAACGCGCCGTCACTCAACCGCGAGAAGGCAATCGAGCGCATGATCAGCGCGTAGAGTTCGGGGCTGATGGGCACCGGATGACGCGCGGCATCGCGGTTGACGCGTGAGATCTCACTCTCGGACTTGAACGGACTCATGGCGCGATCGATCCGATGCATCTCTTCCATGACCGCGGTCATCGCAGCCTCGCCGTGCGCACGCTCCGCGTGCCACAACTCCACACGGATCGCCGTACCCATTATCGCCTCGTCCCGACTCATCCATCCCGCGGGCGCAAGCATGGGCGACATGGGCCGGGTAATACTTTCCTCTCGGGGCGTCACGTTGTCTTTTTTCATCGGCGCAGGATCTGGCGTGTGGGCAGGCGCATGTTATCGCGCCCCGCCACGAATTAAACTCCGTCGAGACGACCTCGGGTACCGATTACTACCCAAAACAACCCAACGTCGGAACAGAAAGAAACGGAAATTGACGCTTATTCGAGGTAACGCGTAAACTTCGCCCCCTAATCAAAGTTCCGGGCGATTAGCTCAGCGGTAGAGCACTGCCTTCACACGGCAGGGGTCGCAGGTTCGAACCCTGCATCGCCCACCATGTTTTCAAGTACTTGCAGCTGCCACGTGTCCCGTTGTTTGTGTCTTGGGACAATTTTGGGACAGTGCGCGCGAACTGCGTTCGCGCCGTGTCTCACGTGGAGGCATGCATGGCAACAATCTTCAAACGCGGCGACGGCCAGTGGCAGGTCAAGATTCGCCGTAGCGGTTATCCCCTTCAATCGAAAACCTTCGCCATCAAGGGCGACGCCGAAGCCTGGGCTCGCTTGGTCGAAAGCGAAATGGACCGGGGCGTCTACGTCAGTCGAGTCGAGGCCGAGCGGCAAACCTTCGGCGACATACTCAAGCGTTACGCTAAGGAAGTCTCGCCCACCAAACGCGGATGCGCGGAAGAAGAATTACGTATCCAGGCGCTGCTTCGTCGCCCCGTGAACAAGTATTCGATGGCGGCACTCTCCAGCCAGAAGATCGCCGAATACCGCGATAAGCGCCTGACCGAAGTTTCCTCCGGTACGGTTAACCGGGAGCTGAACCTCATCGGCCACGTGATAGAAACCGCCAGACGCGAGTGGAGCGTCCACCTCTCGGAAAATCCGGTCCGCCTGGTGCGTCGCCCCAAAACCAATCCTCCCCGAGAACGGCGCTTGCTCCGCGACGAAGAACCGAAACTCTTTGCCGGCTGCATAGAGTCACGTAACGAGTTTCTGCTACCCATCGTCCGCCTCGCTCTCGAAACCGCCATGCGTCAGGGCGAGATCGTCAGCCTGCGCTGGCCACACGTAAACGTAAAGAAAAGGGTCGCATTCCTACCTGAAACAAAGAACGGTGAGAACCGAGGTGTACCGTTATCCAAGACAGCCGTGAAGGTGCTCAAGTCCCTGCCCCGTTCGGAAAAGGACAATTCAGTCTTCCCCGGTGTCACCACGGAAGCCGTCAAACGCGCTTTCATCCGTGCGTGCGAAAGGGCGAAGATCGAAAACCTTCACTTCCACGATCTGCGACACGAAGCGACCACCCGGCTGTTCGAGAAAGGGCTGAATCCCATGCAGGTCGCAGCCATCACGGGACACAAAACGTTGCAGATGCTCAAGCGCTACACGCACCTTCAGGCCGAGGATCTGGCAAAGTTGTTGGACAAAGGACCGCGCGTACGCGAAACCAAAAAGGCCGTGCGCGGTGCGCGCGCTGTTCGCGCACGGCGCACACCGACGCGCCGCACAACATCAGACGAGGCGAGCCAAGGCGAACCGGCCGCGGGGCTTGCGGGCGAAGCCGTGCAAGGCCCGTGACGGTTCGCGCTGGCGGTGTGTCCGTGTGTACACCGGAGTCACTAGCACGACCGGATCGACGATACGATTTTCGACTTCGCCGATCAGCAATGGTTTGGCATGGAAGGTGGCGCACCGTGCGCCATCCCGCGACTTACCGATACTTCGGCATCGCGCCAGAGCTTGGAAGTTCAAGAAGTGCTGCTCGGCTTCAGGACGCGTCGCTAGACACTCGGGCCAGGATTCGGCCAGACCGAACAGGGTCGATTCGATCCGCTTCACTCAATGCCCAGACTGCCCAGGCCTCGACTTTATCCTGAGGCAACGGATCAGTCGCTGAGACGCTAGCTGTCCGTACGCTCTCAACAAAGGCTCGGATATCGGCCGCCTGCCGAAAGGCGGACGCCTCTCCGAGCAACCGTTCGATCCGCTCCTGTTCCAGCTTGAGCTGGCGCTCGCGTTCGCGGCGCTCCTCTTCTTCTCTTTTGCGACGGGCCTCTTCCTCGCGCCGGGCCTTATCTTGCAGCCGCCACTGGTAGTCGTTACGGACCGCGTCGCGACACTGCTCCTCCCCGGCAACGATAAGCGCTACAACGATGTCGCTCAGCTGGTCCTCGATGGTCACATCGTCCTTGTCCTCCCAAAACCTCTCCGGGCGTGAAACGCCGTACGCACTCGCTA
>OBEQ011773418.1_pt1 | contig 45883 bp, 53 predicted proteins | sample 1670901 | NCBI WGS metagenome assembly OBEQ01 (sample SAMEA104232315, study PRJEB22302) | groundwater metagenome | biome: forest; feature: aquifer; material: groundwater | place: USA | collected 2011-08-07 | depth 5.4 m
CGATCCTCGGCATTCGAAATCTCTTGCTGCTCACCGGCGACGACCCGAAATCCGGCGATCATCCCGACGCGAAGCCCGTGTTCGACATCAACTCCGCGGCACTGATGCAAGCCGCGCGCGGCCTCACCGAGGGCAAGGACATGGCCGGCAAAGAGCTCAAGGGCTCGCCGCGATTTTGCATCGGCGCGGCAGCCGACCCGGGCGCCAAAGACCTCGACGTCGAAATGCAAAAGTTCCGCGCGAAGATCGAGGGCGGCGCGCAATTCTTCCAAACGCAAGCGGTCTTCGATGTCGAGCCATTGCGCGCGTTCATGGCCCGCGCGAAAGCGTTCGAGAAGCCGGTGCTCGCCGGTGTGCTGCTCGTGAAGTCCGCGAAGATGGCGCGCTACATGAACGAGCACGTGTGGGGCATCCGCGTCCCGGACGAATGGATCGCGCGGTTCGAGCAAACGACCGACGCGCGCACGTTGTGCCGCGAGATGACGGTCGGCCTCATTCGCGAGCTGCGCGACGTCGTCGACGGCATCCACCTCTACGCGCTCGGCTGGGAAGAGCTGGTGCCGGATATTCTGCGGCAGGCAGGCCTCACCGGCGCCGCGATGGCGCGAGCTTCGTGATGAGCGACGCGAGCGGGCCGATGCAGCGCACGATCCTGTACCCGGAGCATCTGGCGCTGGGTGCCAAGATGACGCCGTTCAACGGGTGGGATATGCCGCTCTATTACTCCAGCATCCTCGACGAGCACAAGGCGGTGCGCACGGCGGTCGGCATCTTCGACGTCTCGCACATGGGGCAGGTGTTCGTGCGCGGGCCGCAGGCGCTCGCGATGCTCGACGAGCTGGTCGTCAGCCGGCTCGACACGCTCGCGCAAGGGCGCGCGTGCTACAGCCTGATGCTGCACGAGCGCGGCGGGATCGTCGACGACATTATCGTCTTTCGCGTCGGACCGGAGGAATGTCTCGTCGTGGTCAATTGCGCGAACCGCGAGAAGGACGTGCAGTGGATGCAGCAACATCGGCGCGAGGGTGACCGAGCCGGCACGATCCTCGCTGGCGAGGAAGTGCCGCACGCCGATGGGCGTGCGGCCGTCGATGTGCGCCTCGAACCGGACCGCGCGATCCTCGCGGTGCAAGGACCGGAGGCAGCCGGGCTGCTCGACGAGGTGCTCAAGCAGCGCGTCAGCTCGCTCGGACGATTCGACATCACCACCGTCGCGAGCCTTGGGTCTCGTGCGTGGATCTCGCGCACGGGCTACACCGGCAGCGACGGATTCGAATTGTTCGTGCCGAACGCGCAGGCGGTCGCGTTGTGGAAGCGATTGGTCAACGCGGGGCAGTCGCGCGGCATCCATCCGATCGGCCTCGGCGCGCGCGACACATTGCGCCTGGAAGCGGGCCTGCGATTGTGCGGCACGGACATGGATGAATCAACGAGTCCCTACGAAGCGGACCTGGGGTGGACCGTGGCGTTGAGCAAGCCGTCGTTCATCGGCAAGCCGGTGCTCGTCGAGCAAGCGGCATCGGGCGTGGCGCGACGGCTCGCGGGCTTCGCGCTCGACGAGGGGCCGGTCCCGCGCCACGGCTGCGCGCTCGTCGTCGGCGACCGCGAGGTCGGCACCGTCACCAGCGGTACATTCAGCCTGATGCTCAACCAGCCGATCGGCATGGGTTTCATCGAGCGGTCGCTCGCGACGCCCGGCACGCGCATCGGTGTCATGATTCGGTCAAAGGCGCACCCAGCGACGGTGGTGAAGTTGCCGTTCTGGCGGAACCCGTCGGCAGCCAAGCCGGTCGAAGCGGGTGCGGGCAAGTCGCTCGCGTCCTGACACGGAACGGACGCGACCAGCAGCATGCACGCGATGAGGATGCACGCATGACGATCCCGGAACATCTGCGGTACACGAAGACGCACGAGTGGGCCAGGCAAGACGAGGGCGAGATCGTCGTGGGCATCACGGCCCACGCGCAAGAAGAGCTGCGCGATGTGGTCTACGTCGAGCTGCCGGCCGCGGGCAAGACCGTGAAGCAAGGCGACCCGATCGCGGTCGTCGAGTCGGTGAAAGCGGCGTTTGATATCTACGCGCCGATCTCCGGCACGGTGGCGCGCAACAACGCGGCGTTGCAGAAGACGCCGCAGCTCGTGAACCAAGATTGTTACGGCAACGGGTGGTTCTTCGCGATCCGCCCGAGCCAGCCGGAAGAACTGAACGCGTTGCTGACCGCGGACGGCTACGCGGCGTTGTTGAAGACCACGGCGCACTGAGGGCGATTCGTCAGACCGTTGACCGCCAACGCGAGGCCAAGGGAGCGATGGATTACACCCCGCACACCGACGAACAGATCCGCCAGATGCTCGAGGTCATCGGTGTTAGCTCGTTCGATGAATTGCTGACGGCCATCCCGAGCGAGGTCCGCTGCAAGAGCTTCGAGCTGCCCTCCGGGCTCACCGAGCCGGAGGTCGTGCAGACCTGCGAGACGCTCGCACAGCCGAACGTCTCGCTGCGCGAGGCCGCGTCGTTCCTCGGCTTCGGCGCGTACTCGCACGTCATCCCCACCGTCGTCGACAACCTCTCGCTGCGCGGCGAATGGCTCACGCCCTACACGCCCTATCAAGCGGAAGCGAGCCAGGGCACGCTGCAGATGATCTACGAATTCCAAACCCTCGTCTGCGAGTTGCTGCAAATGGACGTCGCGAACGCGTCGCTCTACGACGGCGCCTCGGCGCTCGCGGAGGCCGCGGTCATGGCGCTGCGCGCGACCGGCCGCCAACGGCTGCTCATCTCCGAAGCCGTGCACCCGCACTATCGCGAAGTCATCGCGACGTACTTGAGCGGCTCGTCGTGCACGATCCAACAGATCCCGCAGGTCAATGGTGTGACCGACCTCGAGGCGCTCAACGCGGCACTCCGCGACGACGTCGCCGCGGTGCTCATGCAGCAGCCGAATGTCTTCGGTTGCCTCGAGCCGATGGCGCCGGCGAGCGAGCTGACGCATCGCGTCGGCGGGCTGTTCGTCGCGAATGTCTATCCCGTCAGCCTCGGACTCATTCAGCCGCCGGGCGCGTACAACGCGGACATCGCCGTCGCGGAGGCGCGCGGCCTCGGCAGTCCGGTCGCCTACGGCGGCCCCGGCCTCGGGCTGTTCGCCACCAAGCAAGAGTTTCTCCGCCGCATTCCCGGCCGTCTCGCGGGCTGCAGCGTCGACCAATCCGATCGGCGCGGCTTTACACTCACGCTGCAAACGCGCGAGCAACACATCCGCCGCGAGCACGCCACGTCCAACATCTGCACCAACGAAGGCTGGCTGTGCTTGCGCGCGACGATCTTCATGAGTTTCCTCGGCCCGGCCGGGCTGCGGCGGCTCGCGGAGCTGAACCTGCGCCGCGCGCACGACGTCGTCGAGCGGCTGCGCCAAGTGCCGGGCGTCGAGCTGGCATTCGACCGCCCGTATTTCAACGAAGCCACGCTGCGCTACACCAACGGCAAGACCTCCGACGCCATCAATCGGCAACTCTTGAAGGCCGGCATCTTCGGCGGCGTGCCATTGAAGCGCTGGTTCCCGTCGCTGGGCGACGCGGCGCTGTGGTGCGTCACCGAGACCGTGACGGACCAGCAGGTGGATCGGCTCGTCGACGCGTTGAAGAAATTGTAGCCATCGGACATGCACTTGACCTATGCGGACCATGACACGACGAGGGTGGCATGAACCAGACGAGTGAGACGCTGGACATGGTCAACGCTGTGGGCGGCCCCGAGCCGCTGATCTTCGAACGGTCCGTGCCGGGTCGGCGCGGATTTCAATTGCCGGACAGCGGGTTGACGCAGCGAGAGATCGACCAATTCATCCCGGCGGAGTTTCGGCGCGCCACGCCGCCGCGGCTGCCGGAAGTGTCGGAGCTCGACGTCGTGCGCCACTTCACGCGACTGTCGCAGCTGAACTTTTCCGTCGACACGAACTTTTATCCGCTTGGCTCGTGCACGATGAAGTACAACCCGAAGCTCAACGACCGCATCGCACTCTGGTCGAAGTTCGCGCTGGTGCACCCGGCGCAACCCGACGACACCGCGCAAGGCATGCTGCGGCTGCTCTTCGAGCTCGAGCAATTGTTGTGCCAGATCACGGGCATGGCCGCGTTCACGCTGCAGCCGGCCGCGGGCGCGCAGGGCGAGTTCACGGGCCTCAAAATTATCCGCGCCTACCACGCGCGCAAGGGGCGCACCCCGTCGACGATTCTTATCCCGGATTCCGCGCACGGGACCAATCCCGCGTCGGCCACACTCTCGGGCTTCCGCGTGAAGAAGCTCGCGTCCGGCCCCGACGGGTTGATCGATCTGCGCGAGCTGGAGCGGCAGCTCTCCGACGACGTGGCCGCCCTGATGCTCACGAACCCGAACACGCTTGGCTTGTTCGAGAAAGACATCCGCGGTATTACGAGCCTGCTGCACGAGCACGACGCGCTCGTCTATCTCGACGGGGCGAACACGAATGCGCTGCTCGGGATCGTGAAGCCCGGCGACATGGGCGTCGACCTGATTCAATTGAACTTGCACAAAACATTTTCCACACCGCACGGCGGTGGCGGGCCGGGCGCGGGGCCGGTCGGCGTCACGAAAGAGCTTGAACAGTTCTTGCCGGTGCCGCGAGTCCGCCAGACGTCGTCGGGATTTCGATGGGACGACAACGTCGCGCACACGGTCGGCCGCGTGCACGGGTTCTACGGCAACGTCGGCGTGCTCGTGCGCGCGTACGTCTACATCCGCACGCTCGGCCGCGAAGGGCTGAAGCGCACGGGCGAGATGGCGCTGCTCAACGCGAACTACCTGAAGGCGCGACTGTCCGACACGTTCCCGGTGCCCTTCGGCGAGCACTGCATGCACGAGTTCGTCGCGTCGCTCAAGCCGCTGAAGGCGCACGGGGTCAACGCGTGGGACGTCGCCAAGCGGCTGCTCGACGAGGGCTTCTACGCGCCGACGGTGTACTTTCCGCTGGTCGTCGAGGAAGCGTTTATGATTGAGCCGACCGAGACCGAGTCGAAAGAAACGCTCGACGCGTTCGCCGATGCGTTGATCCGCATCGCCGAGGAAGCGAAGCTCACACCCGATCGGATCAAGCGCGCCCCGCAGAACCTGCCGGTGGATCGTGTGGACGATGTGAAGGCCGCGCGCGAGCCGAACCTTCGCTGGCATCCGTAAGCGGCCGTCGCTGACCGCCATGATGCCGCGTGCCGCGCTCCTCGTTGAGAGTTCCGCGGCCGCGTGGCGGCGGCTCGCGATCGACGCGGGTCGCGCCGTCGAGCAGATGGCGATCGACGAGCGGCTCGCCGAGGAAGCGGAGCCGACGGTGCGCGTGTTCCGCTGGCCGCGGCCCGCGATCTCGTGGGGATATCGACAGTCCCCGCCTGCCTGGATCGATTCGGAGCGAGTGTCCGCCCGCGGCATCGAGACGGTCGAGCGCCCGACGGGTGGGGGAGTGGCACTCCACGGCAGCGACCTGTCGTGGTCGGTCGTGGTCCCGCATGCGACCGCTGGCAGGCTCGAGACGCTCATGCAGCTGATCGGCCGGTGGCTCACCGATGCACTCGCCGCGTTCGACGTCGCCGCCGAGTGGGACGGCGAGACGAAACAGTCGCGACGCGTCGACTATTGTTTGACGCAGCCAAGCCCGTACGCGCTCATGGCGCGCGGGCGCAAGCTCGGCGGCCTTGCGATCCGTCGCTACCCGAGCACGTGGCTCGTGCAAGGATCGCTGCTGGTGCGGCCGATCCCGTCGTCGCTGGAGGCCGCGATGCCCGATGACGTTGCCGACACGTTTCGCCGGCTCGCCATCGACGCCGAGACATTGGCCGGCCGGCCGCTCGATGATGAAGCCGTGCGCCGGGCGCTGCTCGCATGCGCGCTGCCAGCGACGGAGGAGCACCTTTGATGAAATGTGACACGTGCCAACAAGAGGCACCCGTCGTCATGCGGGTCGTTATCTCCAAGGACTACGACCGATCGCTCGCGCGGCCGGTCTACAACTGTCCCGCCTGCTTCGAGAAGAAAGAGCAGGCGCGCGCGGAAACACCCGTCGCCACACCGGAGAACGCGAAGCGTCCCTAGCATGATCGCCACCGTCGTCGGCAGCTTCCCGAAAGTCGCGGAAACGGGCATCGGCACGTCCGTGATGCGCGCCATCACGCGGCACCAGCAAGGCGAGCTGTCCGACGCGCAGCTGGAGCAAGTCTTTCAAGACGCCACGCGGACCGTCATCAAGGAGCAGGAGCGCGCCGGCGTCGACATCCCATCCGACGGGCAGATCCGGTGGGAAGACCCGGTCACGGCACTGGCGCGGCACGTCGACGGATTTGAAATCAACGGGCTCGAGCGCTACTTCGACAACAATGTCTATTATCGCCGCCCGATCCTGCGCCGCACGCCGATGCGCAAGCGGCCGATCTTTCTCGGCCAATATCTCTTCGCGCGCGGCTGCACCAGTAAGCCGCTGAAGGTCGTCCTGCCGGGCCCGTACACCGTCGTGGCGATGAGCGACGACCGGTACTACAAAAACCCGCGGCCGTTCCTGCGATCGATCGCGGAAATCCTCAACGAAGAGGCGCGCACGCTCGCCGACGCCGGTGCCATGCTCATCCAATTCGACGAGCCGGCCCTCGGCTTCGGCCGCCCGCCGATGAGTGCCGTGGTGGAGGCGATCAACATCGCGACCGAAGGCGTGAAGAGCAAGACCGCGCTTTACACGTACTTCGGCCACCTCGAAGGGAAGCTCGCGGCGCTGCAGCGCTGCCACGTCGACATCCTCGGCGTCGACGTGGTCTCCGACTCGCGCACGTTGCAGGCGGTCAACCGGCACACATGGAAGCAGGAGTTGGCGCTGGGCTGCGTCGACGCGCGCAACACGTCGCTCGAATCGATCACCGAGCTGCACGCGCTCTTCGACGTCATCGTCAAGCGCGTGCCGCAGGATCGCCTCTACATCAACCCAAATGCCGGGCTCGAGTTCTTGCCCTACGAGCAAGCGTGCCAAAAACTGCGGCGCCTCGTCGAGGCCGTGAGGAAGTATCGCTGATGCTGCTCACCACGTCAGTCGGCTCGCTGCCGAAGCCGGACTATTTGATCGCCGCGCGCGCCCAGGCGCGCAAGGGTGCCTTGTCGGCGAAGGAGCTGGCGAAGCTCGAGCAGCAAGCCACGCGCGAGTGGATCGCGTTTCAGGACGCGATCGGGATCGACATCCTCGTCGACGGCGAGCAGTACCGCGGCGACATGATCGCGTACTTCGCGGAGCAGTTCGGCGGGTTCAAAGAGAGCGGCCTCGTGCGCGCGTACGGCAATCGGTACTATCGCAAGCCGATCATCGTCGGCGCGGTCCGCCGCCGCAAGCCGGTCACCATCAACTGGTGGAAGTTCGCGCAGTCGCTGACGCAGCGGCCGGTGAAGGGCATGCTCACGGGGCCGTATACCATCATGGACTGGTCGTTCAACGAGCACTATCGATCGCGCCGCGATGCCACGCTGGCACTGGCGAAGCTCGTCCACGATGAAGCCCACGATTTGGAGCGCGCCGGCTGCCAATACATTCAGATCGACGAGCCCGCGATCTCGACGCGGCCGGAGGAGATCGACTTGGCCATTGAGGCGCTGGGGATCGCCACCGATGGGCTCAAGGCGAAGACGATCACGCACATTTGCTACGGCAATTTCGAGGGGCTGCTGCCGAAGCTCGCGAAGCTGCCCGTCGACCAAATCGACCTGGAGTTCGCGAACCGCGACTTCGAGTTGCTGAAGCTCTTCAAGGGCCGGCGATTCCCGAAAGAAATCGGCTTGGGGCTCGTCGACGTGCACAGCCATCGCATCGAGCCGGTCGAGGAGGTCGCGGCCAACTTGCGCCGCGCGCTGCTGGTGTTCTCGCCGCGCCAAGTGTATCCGGACCCCGACTGCGGGCTGAAGACGCGCACCGTCGACGAAGCGAAAGCGAAGCTCACGGCGGTCGTCGAGGCCACACGGATCGTGCGCGAGGAGCTCGCGCGTCCGGCGACATCGGCTCGCGCGAAACCCGCGCGGCGCGCGGGCTCATCGCGGCCCCGCACTTCCGAACATGTCTGAGCGCGCGAACGTCACCATCGCCGATTTGGCGGCCATGAAGCAAGCCGGGCGAAAGATCGCCATGCTTACGGCGTACGACTATCCGACCGGTCGGCTCGTCGACGAGGCCGGCGTCGATGTCGTGCTCGTCGGCGATTCGCTGGGCATGGTCGTGCTCGGGTACGACAGCACCACACCGGTGACGATGGACGAGATGCTCCACCACGCGAAAGCGACACGGCGCGGCGTGCAGCGCGCATTGCTTGTCGGCGACATGCCGTTCATGTCGTTCCGCGTCTCGGTCAGCGACACGGTGCGCAACGCGGCCCGCTTCGTGCAAGAGGCGCGGTGCGACGCGGTGAAAGTCGAATGGAAGGTCGGCATCGAGGACGTAGTGAAGGCGATCGTCGACGCGGGCATTCCGGTGATGGGCCATGTGGGCCTCACACCGCAGACCGCGCAAGCCGAGGGCGGGTTCAAGGTGCGCGGCAAGGACGCGGAGTCGGCGGAGCGCATCGTCGCGCAGGCTGTCTCGTTGCAAGAGGTCGGCTGCTTCGCCGTGGTGCTCGAGTGCATCCCGTCGGTCCTCGCGGCCGAAATCACGCAGCGGCTGCGCGTGCCGACGATCGGCATCGGCGCGGGTGCTTCGTGCGACGGGCAAGTGCTGGTGTTGCACGACGTGCTCGGCCTCTTCGAGAAATTCACGCCGAAGTTCGTCAAGCGCTACGCGCAGCTGGCACCGACGATCCGTCAGGCGGCGGCGGCATACATCGACGATGTGCGCGCGGGCCGGTTTCCTGAAGCCGCCCATGGATTCACCATGGACCCCGAGCAGTGGGCGCAGGCGCGGCGCGACATGGGCATCGACCGATGACCGCGTACTATCCGCTGTTCGCCGACCTACATGGCCGGCGGTGCGTCGTGGCCGGCGGCGGTGCCATCGCGCAACGGAAAGTGACGACGCTGTTGCAGTACGGTGCCGAGGTGACGGTCGTGAGCCCGACGCTGACGGCGCGACTGTCGCGACTCGCGCGGGACCGGCGCGTGCGCCACGTGGCGCGGCGATTTCGCGCGGGCGATGTGCGCGGCGCGTGGCTCGTCTACGCCGCGACCAACGATGAGACCGTCAACGACGCGGTCTTCCGCGCGGCCGCGCGGCAGCGCATCTTCGCGAATGTCGTCGACCAACCGGCGCGCTGCTCGTTCATCGCGCCCGCGATCCTGCGGCGCGGGCCGCTGGTGATCGCCGTCAGCACAGGCGGTGCCAGCCCGACGGTCGCCAAGCGGTTGCGGGACGAGTTGGATTCGCTCGTCGGCGACGAGTACGCCGCACTCGTGCGACTGTTCGGCCGGCTGCGCGACCCGGCGCGGCGCCAACTGCCGACGTACCGCGACCGCAAACGCTATTTCGAGCGGCTCGTCTCGGGGCGCGTGAGGCAATTGGTGCGACGCGGGCGCGTGAGCGCGGCGCATCGCGAAGCGCTCGCCGAACTCAACGGCGGTCGCTGAGGACGCCACCATGTGGACCGTGCACAGCATCTGCTCGCTCCTCGGCTACGGCGCGTTTCTCGTGGCGTTCGTCGCCGGCGTGCTGTTTCTGATCCAGGACGCGCAGCTCAAGCACAAGCGCATGGGCGTATTGTTCCATCGGTTGCCGTCGCTGGAATCGCTCGACCGCGCGAACTTCGTCGCGATCGGCATCGGCTCCTCACTGCTGACCGTCGGGTTGGTCTTCGGCCTGCGCCACTCGCATCCGCTGCTCGGCACCACGTGGGCGGGCGACGCGGTGGCGATCCTTGCCGGGCTCTTGTGGGTCGCGTACCTCGGTCTCTGGTGGGTCCGCATGCGCGCGACGTATCGCGGCCGAAAAATTGCGATCCTATCGGTCGTGGGATTTCTCTTCGCCGTCGGTGTCTTTCTCGGCGTGGTTCGCTGGCTGCCGATGTGGCACGCGCACCTGTGATGAGAATCATCGTCGCCGGCGTCAACCATCGCACCGCGCCCGTGGAGTTCCGTGAGCGGCTCGCGTTTCGCGCCGAGGATTTGCCGGCCGCCTACGCGGCGCTGCGCGAGCAGCTCGGGACCGAGGAGGCGCTGATTCTCTCGACGTGCAATCGCGTGGAGATTTACGCGGGCGTGCCGGCCGTCGACGGCACGTTCGGGCGGCTGTCGTCGTTCCTCAGCGCGCGCGCTCGCCTGGAGATCGGCGAGCTCGCGAGCCACTGGTACGCGTTCGATGAGCCGCAAAGCATCGAGCACCTCTTCACCGTGGCGAGCGGGTTGGATTCGATGGTGCTCGGCGAGACGGAAATCCTGCACCAGGTCAAGCGCGCCTACGAGTTCGCGCAACAACACGGCAGCACGGGCAAGACGCTGAACGTCCTGTTCCAAAAGGCGCTCAACGCCGCAAAGGCCGTGCAAGACCGGACCGCCATCGGCCGCGGCGCGGTGTCCGTCGGGACCGTGGCGCTGGAACTGGCGGAGAAAATTTTCGGCGACTTGCGCGGCTATCGCGTGATGCTCGTCGGCGCGGGGAAAATCGGCGAGCTGGTCGTGCAGCGGCTCGCGGACCGCGGCGTGGCGGACGTGGTGATCGTCAACCGCTCGCTCGACCGCGCCCAGCAGCTGGCCATCGCGTATGGCGGGCGAGCGGCGTCGCTCGAGGCGCTCGACGAATCGCTCCTCGCCGCGGACATCGTGCTCATGTCGACGGCCTCGCCGCACGCGCTCGTGACGCGCGAGCGCGCCGGGGCGCTGATGAGCCGCCGGCGGCAGCGGCCGCTGTGCATCATCGACCTGGGCGTGCCGCGCAACGTGGAAGCCAATGTCGGCCAGCTGGAGAACGTCTATCTCTTCAATATCGACGACCTCGAGGGGCTGGTGAATCATCACCACGCGCGTCGGCGGGAAGCGGTCACGGCATCGCAGGCCATCCTGGCCGAGAAGGTCGAACACTTCCTCCGCTGGCGGCGCACGACCGACGAGCCATGCGACCCGTTGTCATCGGTACGCGCGCCAGCGCCCTAAGCCGCTGCCAGACGGAGCTGGTGCGGCAGCAGCTAGCACAGCGGTTTCCGGAGCGGACATTCGAGCTGAAGTTGCTGACCGCGCAGGCCGACCGCAACCCGGAGCTGCCGCTGACAGCGATGAGCGGCGAGGGCGTGTTCGTCAAGGAACTCGAGGCCGCGCTGGTCGCGGGCGAGGTCGATCTGGCGGTGCACAGCTTGAAAGATTTGCCGACACAGATCTCCGACGGCCTGACACTGGCGGCGATCACGAGGCGTGAAGACCCTCGCGACGCATTGGTCAGCCGCAGCGGGGCGAGCTTGACTGAGCTGCCCGACGGCGCGCGCGTCGGCACGTCCAGCTTGCGGCGGCGCAGCCAGTTGCAGCATGCTCGTCGAGGGTTGGCCATGCTCGATATTCGCGGCAACGTCGATACGCGGTTGCGCAAACTGGACGAAGGCCGCTATGATGCCATCGTGCTCGCGGCGTGCGGCCTGATTCGTCTCGGGCTCGACGGGCAGATCACGCAGTACTTGGAGCCGGAGGTCATGCTGCCGGAGCCCGGCCAGGGTGCTGTGGCGATCGAGGCCCGTGCGCGCGACGCCGAACTCGTGCGGATGCTGGCACAGCTCGACGACGCCGACACGCGCGCGTGCGTCGAGGCGGAGCGCGCGTTCTTGCGCTGCCTCGGCGGCGGCTGCCGCGTGCCGATCGCGGCGTTGGGCCGGATCGAGGCGGGCGGGCTGCGGTTGGATGGCGCGGTGCTCGATCCCGACGGCTCGCGGCGCCTGGGCGGCCGGCAAGCGGGTCGCCCGAATGAAGCGGACGTCGTCGGACAGCGGCTCGCTCGCGAGATGCTCGCGCAAGGTGCCGCCGACCTCTTGAAGAGTCACGAATGACACATCGCAGCGATCGGATTCGTCACGCGCGAACCGATCGGCATTCCCGACATTATGCGCCCGTAGCTCAGCGGATAGAGCGCCAGCCTCCGGAGCTGGAAGTCGCGGGTTCGAATCCCTCCGGGCGCACGTTTTCTTCTTTCTCCGTCGCGTTCCTTCGCATATCGCCGAGTGACGCGCCGTGCGAGTGCTGACGTCGGCTCGAAGTGCGCGTCGTTCGGCCATCGTGTGGCTGGCCGCGATGATGATGGCGCGACCGGTCTGCGCGGCCGACGGTAAGCCGCTCTCGCAGCAATTGCTCGACCAGTCCGACGCGCTCTACGACCAGGGCCGTCTCGCGGACGCGACCAAGCAGGCCGAAGAGGCGCTGCGCGTAGTGGAAACGCAGTTCGGACCGAACGCCATCGGCGTCGTGACCTTTCTGAACACGCTCGCCACGTTGTACAAGGCACAGGGCCGAAACAGCGATGCGGAGCTCTCGTATCAGCGGGCGCTCGCGATCATTGATCGCTCATCCGACGCGAGCCGGGAGCAGACGCGGATCATCCTTGAAAACTACGCCGAGCTGCTGCGCAAGATGGGGCGGCCGGATGAAGCGCTGTCGGTGCGCGCGCGGGCCGACGCGCTCTTGAAATCCCAGAGCATCGAAAAACTTCCGCTCAAGATGCACGCGGAGGATGTGCGCGTTGACGTGGAAGACGCCGGCGACCGGTTGCTGACGGCCCTGCAGGACGAGCTCAATCGGCTCAAGAAGCGAGGCTTCACGGTGGAAGAGCGCTATTACAACATCGAATGGACGCCGCTGCCGGATAAGACGTACGAGGCCAGGTTCGGGAAGCTGCGCGGCGCGCTCACCGGCGAGCCGCTGATCTGGGGATTGGCGCGGCGGCAACCGGGCTCTGTCGCGTTCGCGTCGGTCTTGCTCGACTTCGGCGATCGACAGGATCAAGTTCGTCAAGCGTTGTCGAATCTTTCAGTGGGGCAGTCGGTGACGGTCCACGTGGATTTCAATCGGCACCATTGATGAAACGCTCTGGGGTCGTGTATCTCGTCGGCGCGGGCCCGGGCGACCCGGGGCTGATTACCGTCAAGGGTGCGGCGGCCTTGCGGGCCGCTGACGTGGTGGTCTACGACCATCTCGTGTCGCCGCGGTTGCTCGACTCCTGCCGGCCCGGCACGGACGTGATCTACGTGGGAAAAGAGCACGGTCGGCACACGAAGACTCAGGACGAGATCAACGACCTGTTGGTCCGGCGGGCGAAGCTCGGGAAAACCGTGGTCCGTCTCAAGGGCGGCGACCCGGTGCTCTTCGGCCGCGCGGGCGAAGAGGCGCTGGCGTTGTCGTCGGCGCGCGTGGCGTATGAGATCGTACCCGGCGTGACGAGTGCCTTGGCTGTGCCGGCCTACGCAGGCATTCCGGTGACGCACCGCGAACTCTCGTCGTCGGTCGCGATCGTGACCGGGCACGAGGATGCGGACAAAGACACATCGACCGTGCGCTGGTCGCAGCTGGCCGGCGCCGATACATTGGTCTGTTTGATGGGCGTGCTGGGCTTGCCGTCGATCGCGCGGCGGTTGATCGAGCACGGTCGCAAGGCCTCGACGCCGTGCGCGGTGATTCGCTGGGGCACGACGGCGGCGCAGCAGACGGTCGTGGGCACGCTGGCGACGATCGCCGAGCGGTGCCGCGCGGCGGGTGTGAGGCCGCCGGCAGTCGTCGTGATCGGCGACGTGGTCCGGCTTCGCAAGCGGCTGAACTGGTTCGAGCGGCGGCCGCTGTTCGGTTGGCGGATCGTCGTGACGCGTCCGGCGGAGCGAGCGGACGTGTTGGCGCGCTTGCTCGAAGCCGCGGGCGCGTCCGTCGAGGTGCTGCCGGCTGTGGTGCTCGAGCCGGTCCACGCCAACGGGGTTTTTCACGAAACGCTCGGCATGCTTGATCGCATCGACTGGGTCTTCTTCACCAGCCCGGAAAGCATCCGACAGTTACGCCGCCAGCTCGCGGCGGAACGCAAAGATCTGCGAATTTTGCTGGGCCGCCACATCGGCGCCATCGGGCCGAAGACGGCGGAGTCGATCCACGAGATGGGCATCCACGTCGACTTCACGCCCGCGACATTCACGCAAGACGGCATGTTGCACGGGCTCGCTCGACGACAGCTCGCGGGCAAGCGCGCGGTGATCTTCGGCTCCGCGCAAGGCCGCGACGCGCTCGAGCAAGGGTTGCGGGCGCGCGGCATGGATGTCCGCCGCGTGCCGTTGTATCGACCGGCCGCGCCGCCGGAGCTCGCCACGCGATTGCGTCGCGTATTGAGCGAGCGAGTGGATCTGGTCACGGTCACGTCCTCCAGTTGCGTCGAGCATCTCGTCGACGCGTTGAAGACCTGCGGAATGTCCCGGAGCCTGCCTCGGCTGCGATTCGCCTCGATCGGGCCGGTCACGACGGCCGCTGTGCGACAGCGCGGCGGCGTTGTGGCGGTGGAGGCAAGCTCCAGTACCGTCGAGGGACTCGTCGAGGCGATTGTCGATGCGGCCCAACGCAACGCGATCGCGCCGAGCGGGCGCGCGCCGCTGGTGCGGCGGGGCCGAAGCCAGGTCCGTGAACGCGGAGGATGAGCGTGCAGGAAACCGTCTATCGACCAGGCCGATTACGGCAGTTGGAAGCATTCCGGCGGCTCGTGCGTGAGACACGGTTGGCCGTCGACCAGTTGGTGATGCCGCTGTTCGTGCGGCCGGGCAAGAACGTGCGGGCGCCGATCCCGTCGATCCCCGGGCACTTTCAGTTGTCGGTCGACCAAGTCGTGCGCGAGTGCCAGGAGTTGCGCGACTATCGCGTCCCGGCGGTGCTGCTGTTCGGGACGCCGGCGGCGAAGGACGACAAGGCCGGCGGCGCGCACGCGAAGGACGGCGTGGTGCAGCAAGCGGTGCAGGCGATCAAAGCCGCGGTGCCGGACTTGCTCGTCATCACGGACGTGTGCCTGTGCGCGTATACCACGCATGGCCACTGCGGTGTGCTGAAGTCATCGGGGTCGAAAGCGAAACCCGCGGCCGCGAGCAAGAGGAAGTCGAAGGGCAAAGATAAAACACCGGCCGCGCCGGTCGTGCGCCAACCCGCGGTGCGCCTCGATCGCGCCGCGACCTTGGAGCTGCTCGCGAAGACCGCGGTCTCGCATGCGCAGGCGGGCGCGGACATGGTCGCACCGTCGGACATGATGGATGGCCGCGTCGGGGTGATCCGCGAGGCGCTCGACGCGCAGGGGTTGGACCAGGTGCCGATCATGTCGTACGCGGCGAAGTTCGCCTCGAGCCTCTATGCGCCGTTTCGCGAGGCGGTCGGCTCGGCGCCCGCGTACGGCGATCGCAAAGGCTATCAGCTCGATGTCGGCAACGTGCAGGAAGCGCTGCGCGAAGTGGCGCTAGACATCGACGAGGGTGCGGACATCGTCATGGTCAAGCCCGCACTCGCGTACCTCGATGTCATCGCGAAAATCAAAGAGCGGTTTAATCATCCCGTTGCCGCGTTTTCGGTCAGCGGCGAGTACGCGATGGTGAAAGCGGCGGCGGCGCGCGGCTGGCTCATCGAGCGGCCAACGTGGCTGGAGATCTTGCTGTCGATCCGTCGCGCCGGGGCCGATGTGATCATCACGTATTGGGCGAAGGACGCGGCGAAGTTTCTGCAGGAGCGGTAAGCGGACGATGGTAATGAAGGCGCGAAACGGATCGCAGCGCGTACGCGCGATGGGTCGGCCGGCCAGCAAGCCGACCGGCCGCGCGCGGCGCGAGGCGAAACGCCGCGAAGCGACCTCGACGAGCGAGTCGGTGTGGCCGGCGGCGCAGCGCGTGCTCGTCGGGGGCGTGAACAGCCCGGTGCGCGCGTTCCGTCGCGTCGAGCAGCCGCCGGTGATCGCGCGCGCGGGGCAGGGGCCGTGGCTCATCGAAGAGTCGGGCGCGCGGCTCGTTGACCTCATCATGGGATGGGGGGCACTCGTGCTCGGGCATCGCGACGAGGCGGTGATGCGCGCGGTACGCGCGCAGCTCGACCGCGCCACCGTATTGGGGCTGACGAGCCGTGTCGAAGTGGAGCTCGCGGAGCTGATCGTCGAGGCGCTGCCGTCCGTCGACCAAGTGCGCTTCATGCCTTCGGGCACGGAAGCGTGTATGACCGCGGTGCGGCTCGCGCGCGGGGCGACCGGTCGCGCGAAAGTGTTGAGCTTCGAGGGCTGCTACCACGGGCACAGCGACGGGCTGCTGGTCAAGCGCGGCTCGGGCCTCGCGACGCTCGGGTTGGCGGGCAGTGCCGGCGTGTTGCCGGCGGCCGCGGCGGAAACGATTGTCGTTCCATACAATAATGAAGCTGCATTGGATGCGGCGTTCGCGCAGCATGGTCGCGAGCTCGCGGCGGTCATCCTCGAGCCGATCGCGGCGAACATGGGCGTCGTGGCACCGCCGGTCAGCTATCTGCAGCGCGTGCGTCAGCTCGCGAACGAACACGGGGCGCTAGTGATCTTCGATGAAGTCGTCACGGGCTTTCGCGTCGCCTACGGTGGGGCGCAGACGCGGCTGGGCGTGTCGCCGGATCTGACCGTGCTGGGCAAGATCATCGGCGGCGGGTTTCCCATCGGCGCGGTCGGCGGCCGGCGCGATCTCATGCGCCACCTCGCACCCGAGGGCGACGTGTACCATGCCGGCACGTTCGCGGGCCATCCGGTCAGCATGGTCGCGGGCGCTGCGACGCTGCGCGAGCTCAAGCGCCGCCAGCCGTACGAATCACTCGAGCGACTCGGCCTGCAGCTCGCCGACGGCTTGCGCGAGCGCGCGAAGGCCGCGGGGGTGGCGGTGCAACTCAACGCATTCGCCTCGATGCTCACGCTCTTCTTCGCCGACCGGCCCGTCGTCGATTTCGCCACGACGCAAACCGCCAGCCGCGCGCGGTTCGCGGCGTTTTCCACGAGCCTGCGCGAGCAAGGCATCCTGCTGCCGCCGTCGCCATTCGAAGCGATGTTTCTCTCCACGGCCCACACCGGCCGCCTCATCGACCAAATTCTTTCGGCCTCGGAGTCCGCCTATGCGCGGTGCGCGTCGACAAATCCCTGACGTCTGCGTTGAGCGGCTGTCGCTCTACGTGCGCGAGCTGACCCGGCTCGGGCAGCGAGGCGTCGGCTACGTCTCATCGCGGCGGCTCGCCGAGCACGTGCACGTCAGCGACGCGCAAGTGCGGCGCGACCTCAGCTACTTCGGCCAGTTCGGCACGAGCGGCCGCGGCTACGAGGTCCGCCGATTGCAGACCGCGCTCGGGCAGATCCTCGGCATCGGCGGCCGCACGTGGTACGTCGGCCTCGCGGGCGTTGGCAATCTCGGCTCGGCGCTGCTCGCGTATCGCGGATTCCGCGAGCGCGGCTTCGAGTTCCGCGTCGCGGTCGATTCGAACCCCGATAAGGTCGGCAAAGTCGTGCAAGGCCTGACCGTGGCATCGAGCGATCGACTCGTTGAGATCGTCCGCTCGCAACAGCTGCACATCGGCATCATCGCCGTCCCCACCGACGTCGCGCAGCACGTCTGCGACCGGTTCGTCGAGGGCGGCGTGCGCGCGGTCGTCAACTTCGCGCCCGCGCGACTCGAGGTGCCGGCAACGGTGCGGCTGCGCAACGTCGACCTCGCGATTGAGCTCGAGGCGCTCGCGTTTTATCTCGGCCGGACGCGCGGGCTCGCCCGGCAAAACGGCAAGGCCGCATGATGCCGACGCTCGCGTTACCGACGATCTCCAATCGCACCGGCGCGCCCGTCGGGCCGACGGTGTCGGCGCCCTCGCCGGAGAAGCACGCGTTCGTCCACAAGCTCTTCACCACGATCGCGCCGCGATACGATTGGTTCAATCGCCTCGCGAGCATGGGCCTCGACATCGGCTGGCGCAGGACCGCGATCGAGCGCGGCACGGTCACACCGGGCATGCGCGTCCTCGATGTCTGCTGCGGCACCGGCGACTTCGCGCTGCTCTGCGCGCGCCGAGCGGCCGGGCAGGGGACGATCGCCGGGCTCGACTTCACGCACGCGATGCTCGAGGGTGCGGCGCGCAAGCAGCGGCACGAACGCCTCAACGTCGAGTGGTTCGAAGGCGACGCGCAAGCGCTGCCGTTTGCCGACAACAGCTTCGATCGCGTGCTCATCGGCTTCTCGACGAGGAATCTCAGCGACCTGCGCCGCGGGCTGCGCGAGATGCTGCGCGTCCTCACACCCGCCGGCCGGCTGATCATCCTCGAAACCGGGCGCCCGTCGACGGCGCTCATGCGATTCGGCTACTGGCTCTACTTGCGCACGGTCGCGCGCGCCATCGGCTTCGTCCTCACCGGCCGCATCTGGCCCTTCACGTACCTCGCCGACTCGGTCAAAGCGTTCCTGCCGCCGCCCCACATGGTGCGGCTGCTGGCGGAGTGCGGCGGGCAGGCCGAATACATCCCCTTGTCAGGTGGGCTGGCTAGCCTTTATATTGCTCGGAAGGGTTGAGAGGATGAAAACCGCCACGACCACCGCTGACGACCTGGAAGAGATCCTGCGTCCCGTCGCCTCCGACATGGAGCGCGTGACGCAGCGGCTCGTCGACTCGCTGCAAACGCCCGTCGCGAAGCTCGTCGAATACTTGATCACCGCGGGCGGCAAGCGGCTTCGGCCGGCGCTGGTGCTGCTCGCGGGCCACAGCGGCGACTTCGAGCGCCACCACGATGACCTCATCAACCTCTCCGTCGCCGTCGAACTCACGCACACCGCGACCCTCATCCACGACGACATCATCGACCGCGCCGCGGTCCGCCGCCGGCAGCCCACGTTCCACGAGCGCTTCGGCACCGAGCGCGCTGTGCTCATGGGCGACTATCTGTACGCCAGCGCGTTTTCCACGCTCGCCAAAATCCCACAGCTCTACGCCACGACCTACATGGCCGAGGTCTGCCAGCAAATGTCGCGCGGCGAATTCCAGGAAGTCGCGTGCCGCTATCGGCTCGACCTGAAGCCCGGCGAATATCTCGACATCATCCGCGACAAAACCGCCGCACTCATCGCGGCCTGCTGCCACCTCGGCGCGTATCTGACCGGTGCCGCACCCGAGACCGTGGAGCGCATCACGCGCTTCGGCTGGAACTACGGCATGGCGTTCCAGGTGATCGACGACTGCTTGGACTTGATCGGCGAAGAGAAAACGGTCGGCAAGCCGCTGCGCTCGGACCTCGACAAAGGCTCGCTGTCGCTGCCGGTGATTTATTTGGCGCGGGCGCTCGGCCCGAAGGAACGTGCGAAGTTCTTCGCGCCGCTGAAGCGCCGCGCCGCGGACCGCCGGTTCCTCGCGCGCGTCGCGAAGGAAGCGAAGCGGACCGGCGCGATCGACCAATCGATCGCGACCGCCGAAACATTCATCCAGGAAGCGACCAACGCCATCGCGCCGAACAACGGCGTCGCAGGCGCGGAAACCTATCATCAGCTCGCCGAACACGCGATCCGGAGAGTGCAATGACCGTCAATGTGAGGCAACCCTAATGGGCAATCTTGGTCTGGGCGAGTTGATTGTGATTTTGGCGATCGTCGTCCTGGTCTTCGGCGCCAAGCGGCTGCCCGAGCTGGGCCGGTCGCTGGGCGATGCGATCCGTGAATTCCAACGCGCGATGAAGGGGCGTGGTCCCGACGACCCGCCTAGTTCATAGGAAGAGGAGCATGGCAACGCAAGCAAACGCACAGACAACGTGGGAATGGCTCGAGGAGCGATTCGGCCGGCGCCAATTCTTGCTCAAGGCCGGCTGGGGCTTCTTCTATGTGTTCCTCGGCGGCTGGTTGCTGTCGAACCTTCGCTATCTGCTGCCGAACGTGCTCTACGAGCCCAGCCTCATGTTCAAGGCCGGCCGCCCCGAGGACTACGCGATCGGCGTGAGCGAGAAATTGAAGAAGGCGCAGCGCGTGTGGATCATCCGCACGCAAAAAGGCTTCTACTGCCTGTGGGCGCGCTGCACGCACCTGGGGTGCACGCCGAACTGGTTCGACGCCGAGAGCCGGTTCAAGTGCCCGTGCCACGGCTCGAACTACAACGTCGACGGCGACGTGCTCGCGGGCCCGGCGCCGAAGCCGCTGTGGCGCTGCGCGCTGTCGATCTCCAGCGATGGGCAGATCGTCGTGGACAAGGGTCGGTTGGAGAATCGCCGTGGGCTGCGGGAGAAGGGCGACTTCTTCCTCCCGACGAGCGCGTAAAAGGACACTGATGCCCCCGCAAACTCCACCGGCACCGCCGGCGCCACAGCCGCCGAAGCCGTCGCTGAAGCAGACGGTGCAAAAGACCAAGCTCTGGAAATCGATCTTCCGCCACGATTTCAGCGACACGCCGCGCACGCGCTTGCAGCGTGTCTTCGGCAACGTCTTCCTCCATCTCCACCCGGTGCGCACGCCGAAAGATGCGCTGCGCGTGACCTACACGTGGGGCCAAGGCGGCATCTCGTTCTACTTGTTCCTTGTGCTCGTCGTCACCGGCATGCTGCTGATGTTCTACTACCGCCCGACGACGATCCACGCGTTCGGCGACATGAAAGATCTCACGTACGCCGTCACGCTCGGCGGCTGGCTGCGCAACATGCACCGCTGGGCCGCGCACCTCATGGTCGTCGCGGTGATCTTGCACATGATCCGCGTGTTCCTGACCGGCGGCTACAAAGCACCGCGCGAGTACAACTGGGTCGTCGGCGTCATTCTGTTGGTGCTCACACTCTTCCTCAGCTACACGGGCTACCTGCTGCCGTGGGACCAGCTCGCGTTGTGGGCGGTCACCGTCGGCGCGCAGATGGCTGCGAGCACGCCGGTGATCGGCAACGAAGGCCCGTTCCGTTTGCCGTTCATCACCACGGCCAACGACGCGCGCTTCGGCCTCATCGGCGGCACGGTGATCGGCGACGCGACGCTGATCCGCTTCTATGTATTACACTGCATGTTCGTGCCGTTTATTTTCTCGCTCTTCCTCGTCGTCCACCTGTGGCGCGTGCGCAAGGACGGCTTCTCGCGGCAGACCGGCGAGAAGGTCGACGTGTGGCCGCACCTGATCTCGCGCGAATTCCTGGCGGCGATCCTCGTAACGATCATCCTCATGGCGTGGTCGATGCTGATGCAAGCCCCGCTCGAGGGGATCGCGAACATCAACGTGACGCCGAACCCGTCGAAGGCGCCGTGGTACTTCGTCGGACTGCAAGAGTTGCTCGTCTACTTCGACCCGTGGATCGCGGGTGTCGCACTGCCCGGCATCATCGTCGCGGGGCTCATGGCGATCCCGTACGTCGACATCAACCCGAAGGGTGTGGGCTACTACCCGAAGTTTGAGAAGCGGCGCGTCGGCCCATTGTCGCTGTCCTATGCGAGCGAACGGCCGTTTGCCGTCGGCATCTTCATGCTCGGCGTGATCATGTGGTTCACGCTGATTTTTATCGGCTACTATTGCCGCGGCCCGAACTGGGAATGGTACATGCCCTGGCAGGCGTGGGCGCACCGGCGCATCACGAAGATGACGCTCAAGAGTTTGCCGAATCTGTGGGGGAGTCTGCTGCTCTTGTGCTACTTCGCGCAGGGCACGCCGTTTCCAAAGGCGGTCCGCGAGCGGCTGGCGCAGAAGTTCGGGCCGCGCGCGCCGTCGACCATCTCGGCGATCTTCCACATCGGCGCCGGCGTGCTGATGGCCGCCGCGATTTTCGTGCCGCTGGTCTTCTGGCCGGATGTGGAGTATCCGTTCCGCAGCCGCTACACGACGCTGTTTGAAGCGCTCGGCCGCGCGCCCAACGCGCCGGTGATGGCCGCGCTGTTTCATCTCGTGCAGACCTCGGGCGCGGTCGGCTACGCGGTGATCGCCGCGCTGGTCGCCGGTGTCGGCCTCGGACTGGGATACGTGTTGCTGCGATTCGGAAAATTCAAGGACCGGATGTTCGACGACCTCGGGCTGATCAAATACTCGATCGTCATCGGGCTGCTGCTGATCATGACGGGCGTGCTGGGCAAGATCGCGCTGCGCCTGCTCTTCGGGGTGAAGTACCTGATCAGCTTGCCGGCGTTCAGCCTCAATATCTGATGAAGCGCATCCTCTTCGTCATCGGCACGGCGTTGCTGGCACTGCTGTTTTTCCTGGCGATGGGCCAGGACATGAACCGCGAGTGGAACGGATATCAGCGGCGGTTCGTCAAATCGCTCGCGCCGGAAGAGCGGCGCGACGTAAAGCCGGGCATCAAGCAATTGCTCGCGACCGACCTCGGCCGCGTCGACCGCTGCACGACCTGCCACATGGCGATCGACAAGCCGAAGATCGCGCTGGGCCAGCAGCCGTTCACCGCGCATCCCGGGCAGTTCCTCGACTGGCATCCGCCGGAAAAGTTCGGCTGCACGACGTGCCACGGTGGGCAGGGGCTCGCGACGGAAACCGCGGCGGCGCATGGCGAGGTCGAGCACTGGGAGCGGCCGCTGTTGCGCGGGCCGCTGGTGCAGGCGTCGTGCTACAAGTGCCACGGCGACGTGGAGACGATCCGCCAGCACGTGCCGATGCTCTCGCGCGGCATGGAGCTCTACAAGAAGATGGGTTGCGCCGGTTGCCACGCGGTGCAGGGGTTCGGGCAAACGGTCTCGGTCGATCTGACGGAGGTCGGCGACAAACCCTGGCAGCTGCTCGATTTTACGTTCGTGAAGGGCGAGCCGACGCTGTCGCAGTGGCTCGATGAGCATTTCAAGGGGCCGCGCCAGATCACGCCCGGCTATCGCAAGGATGAGCTGCCGCCGGGCGAGGAAGAGATCTACGCGTCGTTCATGCCGAACTTCGGGCTGAGCGATGATGACGCGCTCGCGCTGACGACGTACATGCTGAGCCTCACGGCCGAGAAGCTGCCGGCGAAGTTCGTCGTGCCCGCGGTGCTTGCGAAGGCCGAGCTGCCGCCATCGTCGCCGGTTGAAGCCGGACGGCTGGCGTTCGTGAAATACGGCTGCGTCGGGTGCCACGGGCAAGAGGGCATGGGCGGCCGCCACAACTTCAACGCGCAGCTCGGCGAGGAAATTCCGTCGCTGGTGCACGCGAAGGACTACTACGACCGGCAGAGCCTGAAGGAGTTCATCGAAACCGGCCGGCAGCCCGTGCCTCGGATGAACGCCTCGCGGCCGCGCCCGCCGGTCTACATGCCGGCGTGGAAAGGCCGCATCCCCGACGCGGAAATCAGCGCGATTGTGGAATACGTGCTGTCGCTGAACGAGCGCGTGCCGCAGGAGCCCGCCGCCGCGCCCGCACCGTCGGCGCCATCGGCGCCGCCTGCCGCGCAACAAGGGCCGCAGGCGTCGGTTGAGCGGTCGCCGGCGACGTAAAGCTTGGCTTCGTCGTCGCGGACAGGCCGCGCGGTCCGTCCGCGACCGTCTTCTGCGCGCCGCACCCGCGTGTTATAATCTTTCCTACCCGAGCAGCATGACATGCGCATCCTAGTCGCGATGAGTGGAGGGGTCGACAGCTCCGTCGCCGCGGCTCTGCTGACCCAGCAGGGCCACGACGTGGTCGGCATTACCCTCCAGCTGTGGGGCAAGGATGTCTGCGTCTCGACCGGCACGCGCTTGTGCTGCTCGGTGCGCGACGCGCTCGACGCGAAGTCGGTCGCCAAGCGGCTCGGCATCCCGCACGAAACGCTCGAGCTCGTCGACACGTTCCGCGAGAAGGTCATCGACTACTTCGTCGACAGCTACGCCGAGGGCCTCACCCCCAACCCCTGCATCGCTTGTAACGACCACATCAAGTTCGGCGAGCTGCTGCAGCACGCCGATCGTGTCGGTGCGGACGCGATCGCGACCGGCCACTACGCGCGCCGCGTGTTCGACGCTGCCGCTGACCGCCACACGCTGCTGCGCGCCAGCGATCCGGCGAAAGACCAGTCGTACGTCCTCTTCAACCTGCGCCAAGACCAGCTTGGCCGCGCGCACTTTCCCATCGGCGAGCTCTCGAAGCCGCAGGTGCGCGAGCTGGCGAGAGAGCTGGGGTTCTCGACGGCCGAGAAGCCCGACAGCCAGGACATCTGCTTCGTCCGCGACCGGAACAAGAACGGGTTTCTGCGCGAGCGGCTCGGGTCGTCGGAGCAGCCGGGGCCGATCGTGGATCGTAAGGGCCGCACGCTCGGCACGCACCATGGTTTGCTCGGCTACACCATCGGGCAGCGCGAGGGCTTGGGGCTGGCGGTCGGCCGGCCCTTGTACGTCGTCGCGATCGACCGCGCGGCAAACCGGCTCGTGGTCGGCTCGCGCGAGGAACTGCTCGGCAGCCGCTTCATGGTCTCGCCGGTCAACTGGGTTTCGATCGCCGCGCCCACGCAACCGGTGCGCGCGTCCGTGAAGATCCGCTCGCGCCACGAGGCCATGCCGGCGACGATCACGCCGATGTCCGACGGTCATGCCGTCGTCGAATCCGATGAGCCGTTGTCCGCGATCACGCCGGGGCAGGCGGCCGTGTTTTATGACGGCGACGTGGTCCTCGGCGGCGGATGGATCGCGGCCCCGCAGCCTTCGCAGCCCACCGATGCTCAGCCAGCGGCTTGTCGCGCAACGTGATGCCGTGACTGCGTCGCTGCGCGCGATGCGGCGCGTGGTCGTGGCGTTTTCCGGCGGCGTCGACTCGACGCTGGTCGCGGTGCTCGCGCGGCAGGCGCTCGGCAAGGAGCACGCGCTCGCCGTCACCGCCGACTCGCCCTCCATGAGTCGCCACGATCTGCAGCTCGCCCGCGACATCGCCGCGCAAACAGACCTCGCACACCACATCATCGCGACCGACGAGGTTGCCAACCCCGACTACCGCCGCAACACGGAGGCTCGCTGCTACTTCTGCAAGCGGACCCTCTTCGTCGAGCTCGAGCGGCTCGCCGCGGTCCAAGGCTTCGACGCCGTGCTCTACGGCGCCATCGGCGACGACCAGCTCAGCGAGCGGCCCGGCCAATACGCCGCTCTCGAGCACGGCGTGCGCGCGCCGCTGCAAGAGGCCGGCCTGGCGAAGTGGGACGTGCGCGAACTGGCGCGCGAGCTTAGGTTGTCCAACTGGGACCGGCCGCAGAACGCGTGCCTGTCGTCACGCATCGCGCATGGGCAGGACGTGACCGAAGAGAAGCTCGCGCAAATCGAACGCGCGGAAACGACGGTGCGCGACGAGGGATTTCGGCAGGTGCGCGTGCGGCATCAGGGTGAGCGAGCCAGCGTTGAAGTCGGCCGCGACGAGATCGGCCGGCTCGGCGACGCCGCTCGGCGCGCGCGGATTGCGGCAGCCCTGCGCGTGCTGGGCTTCGTCGTCGTGGAGTTTGATCCGCTCGGCTACCGTTCCGCGGGCGCCGAGCTGACCATGCAGGAGCGGGACTGATGCGGATGCGCACGTTCACGGTGCTCGCCCTCGCCGCGTTGTTTGTCGGCGGCTGCGGCGGCTTCTGGGACAGTTACACCTTTCACCCGAACGCTCCCACATCAGCGCCGGACCCCGGCCGGCCATGAAGTGGTGGTCACTCGCGGCCGGCGGCCTCGCGGGCACGTTCGCGCGATACGGGCTCAGCCACCTGCTGCGCCAGCGATTCGGCGACGCGTTTCCCATGGGGACCCTGGTCGTGAATCTGTCGGGCTGCCTGTTGATCGGTTTCTTCGCCGCGCTCGCGGAGCAGAAGTCGATCCTCGGACCCAACGCCCGCATGCTGCTCATGGTTGGCTTCTGCGGCGCGTACACGACGTTCTCGACGTTCATCTTCGAGAGCGCCATGCTCGCACGCAATGGTCATGCACTGACTGCATGCGCAAATGTACTGGTCAGCGTCGGGCTGGGCTTCGCGTGCTTTCAGTTGGGCGCTACGCTGGGTGGACTCATCTAACGCATCATGGCCACGACACGCCGCTCGCCGCTCGCCATCATCTTTGTGACCATCTTCATCGACCTCGTCGGCTTCGGCATCGTCATCCCGATCCTGCCGTTGTACGCGCAGCGCTTCGGCGCCTCGCCGCTCGTGATCGGCCTGCTGCTCGCCATCTATTCATTCATGCAGTGCATCTGCGCGCCGCTGCTGGGCAAACTCTCCGATCGAATCGGCCGGCGGCCCGTGCTGCTTGTCAGCATCCTCGGCAGCGCGGTGGGTTTCTTGCTGATGGGCTTGGCCGGATCGCTGTGGATGCTGTTCGTGGCGCGCATCATCGACGGCATCACCGGTGGGAACATCTCGACCGCGCAGGCGTACATCGCGGACATCACGCCGCCCGAGCAGCGCTCGAAGCGCATGGGACTCATCGGCGCCGCGTTCGGCCTCGGGTTCATCTTTGGCCCCGCGATCGGCGGACTCTTGAGCCGCGTGTCGCTCGCGGCGCCGTTCTACTTCGCCGCGGCGCTGGCCGCGTGCAACGCGACCGCGTTGTTCTTCGCGCTGCCGGAAAGTCTGCCGGAGGAGCACCGTGGGCGCGTCCGGGAGCGCGTGTCGCTCGCACAGGTCTTCCATGAAGCGGGCAGCCGGTCGCTGCTGCTGGTGATGGCCACGTATTTCGTAACGACGATGGCGTTCTCGCTGCTGACCGCGACATACCCGCTGTTCACTCAACGGCGCTTCGGATTCGGCGCGATGGAAAACGGCTACGTGTTCGCCGCGCAAGGCGTGCTCGGCGCGATCATTCAGGGCGGCCTCTTGGGCTGGCTCCTAAAGAAGGCGTCCGACCGCAGGCTCGTCGCGTTTGGCGCGCTGGCGCTGGCGGTGAGCTTCTTCGCGCTGCCGCTGAGTCTGAGCACCACGGCGCTGTTCCTCGCCACCGCAGGCATGGCCGCGTCGCACGGGCTCGTCGCCGCACCGCTGCACGGCATGGCCTCGCGCAGCGTTGGCGGGGAATCGCAAGGCCGCGTGCTCGGGCTGATGCAGTCCGCCGCGAGTGCCGCGCGCATCGTTGGCCCGGTGCTTGGCGGGTGGCTCTTGAACATCGATGCCGCGCGCGGAGCCGCATGGTTCGGTCGCACGCCGTACTGGGTCGCGAGCGGTGTGATGGTGGTGGGGTTTGGTTTGGCGATGGCGCTCTGACGCGCCGCGCGTGTGCAACGAAGTAAGACACGAGTCGAGGACGGCATGCTGACGTATCGGATTCACGTGCTCTTGGTTGAGGACAATCCCGAGGACGCGGACGTGATGCAGGAGATCCTCAGCGGAGAAGCGACGTCGCCGTTCAAGCTCACGCGCGCTGAGAACCTGTCATCGGCTATGAAGTTGCTGGCGCAGGGCGGATTCGACGTCGTGCTGCTCGACCTGGTCTTGCCCGATAGCGAAGGCCTTGAGACGCTCACCCGCACGCGCGAGCAATTTCCCGACGTGCCGATCATCGTGCTCACGGCGTCCGACGACCAGGCGCTGGCGATCCAAGCGTTCAAGAGCGGCGCGCAAGACTATCTGATCAAAGGGTACATCCAGGTGTACCCAACACTCGTGCAGTCCTCGATCCGCTACACGGTCGAGCGCCGGCGGGCGGAGCGCGGCCTGAAGCACGAGGAGGCCGGCTCCGAGCGGGTCAGCCGCCGGATGACCGACCGCGACGAGGACCTCAGCCGATTGCGCCGCGAAGTCAACACGCTGCTGGCCGAGCTGGGCCGTCCGCCGAAATATCCGGTGTAGACGCCGTGGACCGCCGCGCCGTGTCGGCCGCAGCCCACCGACGATCGATGCCGCGCCTTGGCATCGGCGCGGGAATCGGTATAATAGCAGCCTCTTGCGCAAGCCGGCCTGACGGTGGCGCAGCCCAGCTGGTTCGAGCAGCGGAAGCACGCACCGAATTGACAACCTGTAGATCCCATGCGTGGCGGTGTAGCTCAGTCGGTTAGAGCAGCGGAATCATAATCCGCGTGTCCGGGGTTCGAGTCCCTGCACCGCCATTTTTCTTTCTCGATGCAAAACAGCCGGTTACGTGCACCGGCTGTTTTTGCTTGATGGCAGCACCATGACCCGTGCTAACACTGTGCTAACAAACCAGCCGTCAGCAAGGTCTCGCTGTCGCACCCATCCTTAACAATTCTCCCTCTCTTGGCTGCCTGCTCCGCGCTAAAATAGGGGCTTCGGGGGGTACCACTGGGGGAGTGACTTCTTCAGATGTACGCTCTCGCCGCGCGCAATTTTGGAAAAATGCGTGCTATATTGACAGTAGTTAGCGTCCTCTTAATAGCATTCTCCAAGGGATGAATCGGTTACTCTCTGATGTGTTTTCTGAGTCTGTGTTTATACACAATTTCAAACAGGTGCCAAACGTTCTTTAGATTGCCGGAAGCTTGGGTGGCGGCAGCAAATATTATATTAGTAGGCATCACGTGGTGGTACGCATCGCAGACACACAGACTCGTGAGCCATACGATAGAACGCGAACAAGCTATGAAACGGCAAGAGATGCGTAGCGTGGAGGCCGCTTGTCATCGATTAGTAGCTAGCATAGAAGAACTGCCTAGAGGGGTTGACGTAAACATCGATCAGGTGTTGAAGACGACGCATTTGGATAAACAGGACATGCGAGATTTGCAGACCTTATTGCCATCTATCACTACGGTGACAGCCGAGCAAATCAGTGATGTCGTACGGAATGTGCGGTGGATTGTCGAACGCCTAGAGGATTTCCGAGGCCCATCAGAAAAGGGCCGATTTGCTTGGGAGCGTTACCACTTAGGGGAGTGGTCATCGCGGCTGGCTAAGACGGTCGATCAACTACGATTAGTTGCGGCAGAAGCTTCAAGACATGGCGCCTCATCGGATAGCTAGTCGGTGTGCCGAATAATCACTTCACCAGCGCGATCTTAAGGCTTTGGCGAGTTTAGAAAACAGGTTATCGGGAGGTCTAAGTCTTGAACTGCAAGAGATGCCACAGGGGAACTCGAAGCCCCTTAGCTAATTTCTCGACGGTAACAATAGTGACACGCTTTTCGGGGTAGGGTAGTTCCAAATCGCGGATATGCTGGCGGCTCACGCCAGACCGCTTCGCCAGTTCAGAGACAGACCATCCCCGCTCGTTTCGTAATTCCTTCAGTCGCACCGCAAATCGGACTCGGATATCTTTCGCCACGCGATCAGTATGCGAAGCGCTTTGACATCTACGGCTGTCATTGGTAGCATGCGCGTGATACTAAGATTGATTGTGGAAGTAGTTACTGGTATTCGGCATCCTATCGAGACAGACGAGGCAGGAGCAAGCCAAGTAGGAGCGCACGATGGAGCGGCCTACTCAGGGAGCGTCGACATGAAGCGAAGGTTCACCCTTTCGTTGCTCTTCGCCAGTCTTCTCGCTGTCACGCCAAGCGCAAGCGCTGCCATCGTAGACTGGTCGGTGGCAGATGGCGGGAATGGGCATTCGTACGAAGTGGTTCATGACAGTGCTGTCACATGGCCGCAGGCGAAAGCGGCTGCTGAGTCCAAAGGGGGCTATTTGGCAACGATCACCTCAGCGGCGGAAAATCTGTGGATCACCAGCACATTCGGATACCCTAATTTGAACGCACACTTCTTAGGAGGATTTCAGCCTCCCAACTCACCCGAACCTCTTGGGGATTGGACCTGGGTCACAGGCGAAGCGTGGTCCTACGCCAATTGGGGACCTGGGGAGCCAAATAATTCCTTAGTCGGGGAAGAAGAAGACGCGCTGGAATTTGGACACGGGCCGAATGCTGACGGTGGCCAATGGAATGACATCAGGAATTTTTGGACGAGAGCCGGTTACGTAGTGGAATACGATCCCGTTGCTACTAATCCTGAACCCATTCCCGAAGCCTCAAGCGCATTCCTCTTCGGTGTTGGCCTGCTCGGACTCGTGGGCTGGCAATACCGTCGGCGCAGCGGCGTAGCCACCGAATCGTGGACGGTATGAACATCAGCAGCCAGGGCAGGAAAGGAGGCCACCATGTGGCGAAGCCACTGGGTACGAGCCGCTCATCTCGTCGTGGTGTTGTGCGCTGCCCCGCGTACAGCATTGGCGATCTGTCCGGCTGGCTCGTATTCGACGCTCGATAGCTACGGCAATACCGTCTGCAAGAGTTTTGCCGGAGCGATTGTCACGAGCGACGGTAGCCTCTCGAACTGTCCGATGGGGAGTCATCCGTGGGTAGATGCATGGGGCAACCACATTTGTCAAAGTTTTGACGCCAACCAACGCTACTACGACACCGCACACGGCTGCCCCATTGGAACGTTTCCGTGGGTGGATGAATGGGGAAACCGTGTGTGCAAGAGCTTTTGAATCGAGGAGTGCTTGATGTGGAGCAGGCTCGGACTCACGAGTGTGCTATTTCTGCTGACAGGCTGTGCGGTGGTCGACAAGTTTGCGGGGACGAGTCTAGCGGGGCCAACCGTTCCTCCGGACGGGACACCAATGACGCAGCTGGCGCAAACCATCCGCCCTCCCCACGGGCTGCTCGAACAACTTCTGCAACCGATCGGATTCAATGCTCAAGGTCAATGGCAGACGGGTGGGCTGGTAGCCCGTAGTTTGCAGGGCATGGCCCATGCCACTGGCAATCCTACGGCTATGCAGGAAGCCGCTGGCGTCCAACAACTCACCCAGCAAACCCCGGAGCAACAGTTGCAGTTGGCTCAAGCCCAGGCGTTGCGGATGTATCGTCTCTGCATCCAAGAGCATGCTGGAAAATCGGAAGAAATCCAGCAATACTGTGCCCCGATGCTCGCTCCTCTGCCCGGCGTTATTCCCTCGTCACCGCCCGTTTCAAGCCATTAATCATCAGCCAGCACACAGGGCACACGACAAGAAGCAAGTGACGATGTATCTCACAGTGTCGTACCCCATTTGGATTGCAGCCCGATCTTCTGCTGGCTTCTCAGGGATTAGACCTGTGGATCAGGTCAAGTCATGAAGGAATACTTGAAGAAAGTGATTGCTCGTGAGGGATTGGTATTCCTGAGATTTTTGGGTGCTGCCTGTGTGTTGGGGGGTCTAGGTGCAGCGTCGGAGGCCCTTGATACCAAGCCTGAACCAGCTCGTAGCTTCGATAAGCATGCATCGGCTCAGAGTTCCTCCGATGCTCGCGCGTCTGAGCCAGCGGGAAACGTTGGACAGGCTACGACCACTGCCCCCACCTCGCGGCCATCTCTGGAAGAGCTGGCCGGAGAATATCCTCTCGGCCATGTTAATCCGAATAACGCTCAACCAACGCCCATGTCTTTAGAGGCATTAACAGCCCAGGAGACTGGCATCGGGTATTACTTTGGTGGCTACAGGACAAGGCAGAAGACGCTTGGCGAGATAATTTCAGGTGGCGCTGGGGCTGGGTTAGATACCGCAATCTTCTGCACGCTATTTTTTCCGACGGAGGAAACGTACACTCTAGCGTTTAGAAATACTGGGAAAGAACCGATCCGAGGTAGCCCATTTGCTGAGCCGATTCAGATACTCTTGTTTGCGGCCGATGGGACGAGCTATGAAATTCCACGAAGTGATTCCGGGGACTTCAGAGTTTCTGATGAGGTAATTAACCCAACAGATTGGAGAGCTGCCACCTATCCTGTAGCTGATGAGACCATCTCTAAGCTAGTTCGAACTGGGGGCATCGATCACATTCTTGTTAAGGTTGGCTCTCTTGACAATAATTCATACTACTTAAAGAAGCAACTGGTTCCTCAGAAAACGCGGGATTAGCCCACGTTCTCTCAATGGTTTCAAGTTACATCAGTAGAACCGGTATCGCTTCTCCCCCAGCCGCTTATTTCTTGACCCTCTGCCGAGCTAGGGCGTAGCTTCACTGGGCAGGCTAGAGGTGCCGCTTGATGAGGTGATGAAGATGACGATGAAACGGAAGAAGCGTTCTGCCCGCCCGCCCACTCTTAAGCCGATCATTCCCGAAGACTCAAAGACACAATTTGATGAGGAGTTTTACCTACAGGTTGTCAAGAGACGCGACGTAGCCCGTCTCCATGACTTCATTTATGGAAAGCAGCGGTGTGAAATCGACACACTCATACGGGGTATCGAAATTGGAGGCGAGCAAGCGAAGACCCTGGAAGAAAAGCGGACATACGCTTTGCTGGGCAAGCTCACCTTACAGCTCTGGCGCGAGGCGTTGAACGAGAAGAACGAGCGGTTAGAGACGCGGCTGAAAAAGAAGACAGGAAAATCGTTTGCGGATGTGGTTCGGGAGGCGAAGCAGGGAAAGGACAGGAGTCTCTTTACTTTGATCGAATTCAACAAAGCGTGGCTCTTCGAGCCGTTTGTCCAGGCTCGGATCACACGGGCAGAGGCAGAGGAAGACGACAAGTTCTTCTATCATCTTGGAGAGGCAGTCAAGCGGATGGCAGGAAGACTGGACGATTTGCGCGGTAAGCAAGACGAGAAGCAGCGCAACCTCAGGAAGCTCATCCGCAAACTTCACATGGTGGGTTTCGATTTCTCTCAACCAGAAGCCGCAGAACGGATCGCTTCTTTGCTAACTTGGCTCCGAGACGCCGATCGGGAACATCCAGGTGTGAAACGAGCTGAGTCAGAATGGCCTGACTCAGAAGCGCCCGTGATCGCACGGACACTCAGGCGCATGGGGCGCGTGAACAGTTGAAAGGAACGGTCTCCTAACCACAAAAATACAGTAGTGGTTTCGCCTTAACGTTCAAGGTTTGGTTTAATCGAGCTGTGGATAACCCCACGGCTCTTTTTGTTGGCCGTGGTAGCTTACAGATCGAGGATGAATACTGCCCACAAATGAAGACCACAGAATCCCTGCCGTTGCTCTCATCAGATCGCTTCGCCACCCATGACCTTTTCTTGAGCGCCTTTCTTATGGCGCATCGCGTGAAGCTTATAGATCACACCAGGGAGGGAACCAGGGTGACCTTCGTCTTTGGAGCCAAGCAAGACCTCCGACCGCTCATTAGTGACTTTATGAATGGAATGCCAGTCAGCGTCAGCGCGTTTATCCACGCCCTTCAAACGCTAAAGGCTTTGATTCACAGCTAGTCAAGGTGTAAGGGGATCGATGTAGATGCAGATGAATCAGCCGCAAGGCGGTATGGACGGATTTGGCTTTACGCCTATCGGCAAGATCAAGACGAAGCGCCTGCGGTGGCTAATCGATGCGGTGCTGCCGAAAGGGGTATTGGCGTTTATTTCTGCTCAACCCAAGGCGAGCAAGTCGCTACTCGCCTTATATCTGGCCCTACGCTTGGCCGCTGGCCGGTTATTCCTGGATCGGTTTGTGACCAGACGCGTGAGCGTATTGTACATCTCCTTGGAAGACCATCCAGGCGAAACAAAGGCCAGGGCGAGACACCTCCTTCAGGGGAGACGTTTTCCCAGGAATCTGTTGATGTCGAACGCTCTAGCCGTCAGCCTGCCGAGGGATTTTGACAAAATTGAAGCGGACATTCGGAATTCGAAGGCTGACGTCGTCATTCTCGATACGCTGAGACGCTCCCATGAGCTTGAAGAAAACTCATCAACCGAAATGGCGCCGCTTTGTACCCGCCTGCGAGCACTGGTGCGCTTGTATAACGTGACGATCATCGTCATTCATCACAGCGGGCATACGATCGCGTCTAAGGATCAGCCAGGTGCTTGGCTGAGAGGCACCTCAGACTACAACGCTATCTGGGAAGTCTTGATCGGACTGGATCGGCATGGAGATACTGTCGAGGCTCGCGTGTTCCACAAGTACCGCTCGGATACGAGCTTCAACTACCAGATGATTCGAGGCAAGCAATTTGACACCTACATAGGCGACTACCCCATCATCGATCTCGTGGACGCTGCATCCGAGCAGGACGCGGCTGACGGGCAAGCCGTTTTGCGCATACTCATGGCTGACTCGATCTCGGCCAACCAACTTGAGGAACGGCTGAAGGGCAGCGTGTCTCGACCAAGAATCGATGCTGCCCTGGAACGCTTGAAGAGATTAGGCCAGGTGCGGCAAAGTGGCCGCGGGAAGAACTCGAAGTGGAGTCTGATTCGTCCTCCTTCGGTGGTGGACGGAAAGGGTGAATCGTCGACATGAGTAGCATCAATGTTTATGCACGCAAGACTTTTGAGATCGGATACGTCCAGAATTGGAGAATAGACGAATATAGACGCAAGGAGCATTCATCGACGCGTCTATACCCCCTAAGGGGGTAGACGCACGAGGAGCTATAGTTGACGTTTCAGAGAGAGTGTTATTCCGAATAGGAGATCAAGAATGCCACCCCTTCATCGTCCAAAGCGCGAGAGGTTCGCCCGTTGTTTAGCTCGACAAATCGCTCAGCCCCATGCTCGCGTTCACGTTGCCCGCGCCTACACAGAAGCCTATGGCGCTGCGGGGCATTCGGCGGAAAGTGGCGGTAGCCGGTTGATGAGAAATGATGAGGTACAAGCCCGCGTTGCGGAAATCGTGCATCTCCATAACCCCGTCGAGGAGCTGAGCCTCGACTTGAAACGTCTGCGCCGTGCGAAGAAGGGCGTCTGGCACGAGGGCCAGCGCGTGGGCGAGGAGCCAGACCACACGATTCGGTTGGGCGCAATTCGAACGATTCTCTGGGCGAACTCGGCGGAAGAGGAGACTGCATCTTCCGCATCTTCCGCGCCGATTATCAACATCAGTGCGTTGAAGGTGGAGGAGGTGGAGCGCATTGCGACGATGTTGCTCAAGGTGCAGCAGTCACATAACGAGAGAGGAATGTAAGTCGATGGAGTCCCATGATTCTTCAGAGCTGATCGATGTGCGCGAGCTAGCGAAGAGACTCAACGTAGCCGTCAGCTGGGTCTACGAGCGAACACGCTCCGGCGCGATCCCGTGCGTTCGGTTGGGCAAGTACGTTCGATTTAATCCAGCGGAGGTCATGGCATTCTTCCGTACTCGGGGGAAGGGTGGAAATGCGACAAAGGACACCGTATCATAAGGGCCGTGAAAGACACCTCGCCCATTCATGGGGTATTAACCGCACCGGAGGCCGCCAGGCGGTATCGGCTGTCTCATCGCTACATCGTCTATCTCGTTTCCCGGAAGGTTGTCCAGGGGCGCAAGGCCGGGGGAACTTGGTTGATCGATGAGGCGTCTCTCAAGCGGTATCTCTCGACAGAGCGTAAGCCGGGGCCGAAGCCACGCAAAGAAGAAGCTTGAGTTAGTTCATAATTATGATATAATTGGCCATAGCGAGGTGCAGTAAGCTATGGCCCAAGGAAGCATTATTTGGCGGTGCAGGACGTGCGGGAATCGAACGACGGGAAGCTGTCGCCATCCACGGGCCGCCTACTCGATTGTTGTTCGCGTCGGGAATCGCCAGAAGTGGGAATCCGTCGGACGCAACAAGAAGGACGCTGAGCGACGCCTGGTGCATGTCCTGCACGAGCTACACAGCGGCACCTACCGACAACTCAGAGCGATTACCTTCGACGACTTCGCCGACAAGTGGCTACAGGACTATGCCGCCGGATCGGTGAAGCCGCTCACCCTCCGCCGTTATCGCAGCATCGTCGCATGCTACCTTAAGCCAGCGTTTGAAGGATTCCTCCTCGCCGACATCTCCAATGAGCGCATTCAAGGCTTCCTGTCGAAGACGCTCCGCGAGAGGCCGGTTGCGCCGCGTACCGTTAACCAGGCGCTTGCGGTCTTGAAAGTCATGCTGAAACATGGCAAGCGGTGGCACTACCTCCGAGAGAATCCTTCGGAAGGGATCAAGCCCTTGCGCGTTGAGCCGAAAGAAATGGACTACCTCAACCCCAGTGAGATTCGGCTGCTCCTTCAACACGCGGACGAGCCGTATCGAACACTGTTCTTGACGGCGATCCTCACTGGGATGCGGTCGGGGGAATTGCTTGGGCTTCAATGGGGAGACGTGGACTGGACGGCTAACAGCATCCACGTCAGGCGCAGTCTGTATTGGTGTGACAGTGACGAGCTAATCGAAGCCGCGCAGAAGGGCGGGGACGCGGTCTCCTGGCGCTTCTCAACGCCGAAGTCGCGGCGCTCGATCCGAGCGATTGTCATGTCTCCGCGCTTGCGGGAGGCGTTGGAACTCCATCGGATCAACGGCCCTGAGAGTCCGCAGGAGCTTGTCTTTTGCACACGGCAGGGTACGCCGATGGACAGGCCGAACATGATTCGCCGAGAGTTTTGGCCGACCTTGGCCCGTGCTGGCCTGAGGCGGGTTCGATTCCACGATCTTCGGCACACCTTCACGAGCCTCTTGATCGCCCAAGGCGCTCACGTGAAATTCATTCAATCGCAGCTTGGTCATTCGTCGGTGCAGACCACCATTGACCGCTACGGCCATCTCCTGCCGGAAATGCAGCACGGCGCCGGGGAACGGCTCGACGCGCAGGTGTTCGGCGGGACCGAGGCTGTTGTGCTTGCCGTCGATGCTCAGCATGCGGTAAGATAGTGGTGTGAATTAGGAGGAATGGACATGGCAGAAACGACCTCCCAAACGATTGACCTGACGGTGCTGCTGAAGGATGTCACCGACCAATGGGTTGCGCTCTCGGCTGACCAACGACATGTTGTCGGGAGCGGCAAGAGTCCCAAGGAAGCTCTCGAAAAAGCCCAAGAACGGAGGGAATCTCAGCCCGTGCTGCTTGCAGTGCCCACCGTATCCGGACCGTACCTGTTCGGGCATCTGTTATACTGATAACCTGAAAACGTCGTCGAGAACGCATCGTCAGAGGAAACATGACAAAGCCGATTCAATTACCGATCCTGGTTGAGCGTGATGAGGACGGGTATTACGTCGTCGAATGCCCACTGTTTTCGGGCTGCTATACGCAGGGTAAGACCCTCGACGAAGCCCTGCACAATATCCGTGAAGTCCTTGATCTGTGCTTGGAAGAGAAAGCGAATCAGGCTCGCTTGAAGGACTACCACCCCCGCGAGTTGGCCTTCCACACGCTGACGTATGCCTAAATTGCCCGTCGTCTCCGGCGATGCGGCGGTGAAGGCGTTTCGACGGCTCGGCTATCTGAAAGTCCGGCAGCGTGGCAGCCACATCCGCCTGCATCATCCCAGCGATCCATCCCGCAGACCGCTCACCGTGCCTCGACACAAGGAGCTTGGGCACGGGCTTCTACGCAAGCTGCTGCGCGATGCCACCCTGACTCCCAACCAGTTTTTCGAACTCCTTCAGTAGTCGAATCCGTGCTAACACTGTGCTAACAAACCACCCCCAAACTGGCTATATTCACGTCAACGGGCAGCAAGAAGCCATCGCAACAACCCTCACGTAGCGCAATGGATAGCCACCAAGCAGAAAAGGCAGGGAAATCGCGGCCAGAAATCATAATCCGCGTGTCCGGGGTTCGAGTCCCTGCACCGCCATTTTTTCTTTCCCTCTGCAAAGCAGCCGGTTAGCGCGACCGGCTGCTTTTGTTTATTGGAGAGACTCTATGCTTATACGGTGCTAACAAATGTCAGTTGCCGTATAGATCAGTCTCGTATATATCGTTACGAGGCGATTCAGGCAGAGCTGTCGCACGGTGACACGTGACGACTGAAGGCATAGAATGACTTCCGAAATTCGGGTCTCGATGAAAGCTGAGGCCATACCGCGGGAAGGTCAGGCTGGTTCTTTGTGGATTGAATCCTCTTGAACTGGGCCGGGCGCATCAGCCTGGTTCAAACCGACGATTAATTAGGCGCGACTGTACGGAAAGGAGACCTACTGATGGAGCAGAAGACAGCTGCGAATACGAAATCCTTTTCCGGTTCTAGTCACGCCGAACAGCAGGACTTGAGAGGGCCGAATAGCAGTATTACGACCATCATGGTGTACCCAAAATGGGAAAAGATTGAAGCAGTGTTTTTGAAGCCGCTCGGAGACTGGCAGGGATTTCCCAACAAGCTCTGCCAGTATTGGGTCTATCGAGAGTCTGCTGACCTTGTGAGTGGCCTGATCCAACGCCAAGCCGAGTATAACTACGGAGAGTATGTTCCGAGTGAACTCATTCTTGACGTGCAGACGATGAAATTCTGGATGCAGTCCGCGAACCCTGAACTTTTATTGGAAAATTGGGAGTTCAACGCACTTCGTGGGCGTCCTGGACTAGTAAGCGACGCCAACTTCGTTATCGGGTTTAAGGCGGGGTCGGGGCCAGAGGGATATCTCAGTGAAGGCGAGGCGCTCGGCACTCTGAACCTGTCGTGTGTGCTATGGGAGCTAAAAGCGATAGACGCAATTCTTATTGGGGCCTCGCTCCATAAGCCGATTCACGTCAAACAACTCGATACCAGCGATACGCTGAAATATAATCCGGAGCGAAATCCTACGACAGAGGGTTTTCACATTTTTGAAAACGAATACCTGAGCATCGCCGTGCAACATCGGGCATTTCGGGGGGTTTTCACGCAAATAGAGAGTTATTCGGAAGACTTTTGTCATGCCGAACATAGCGAGCTTATCGATGTAAAGTATTACGGCAGACCCGCAGTTCCCGACGCTGTAAAAGCTGTCCAGAAAGCAATACAAGAGCTTTACTACGAATCTCCAAGCCGACGAGATCGGCGTCTGTATGAAGGACAGGATGCTAAAGCGGACGCAGCCCTTCGGGAGTCTCTTAAAACATGGTCGGACAAGTACGCGTTGATGAAAGGACGACTGGAAAAACTAAAGGCATCGGTCGGCAAACTCCAACTCTCGCCCCAAGAATTGGTCAAGTATCTTTACTTATCCTTCATTATCTACGACCTATATATCGACCTTCGGCTTTGCAGGAATGGGAAAGATGCCGTGGGAAAATACCGCGTGACCCTCCCTGAAAGACGAGCCTCGACTGACTCTGAGCAGAATCCTGAAGTCCGTTTGATCTGTCCCGAAGGTAGCATCACTATTAAAGCTCTCACACGAACTAACAAGTCGCACGCAACCAGGAAGGCGAGTTTTGAACAACAGTATTTGGTGGAAATAAATAGGCAACTGTGTTTCACGGTCAACTACGATATGGGCTACAAGTATGGGATGGAGGCCCCGGTGGGGTATAGTTACTATTCGTTGAGAGACTTAGGCAGAGTAGTTGAGTATGGGCAGAATATGCAGCCCGCGTTATTGCTCGAAGCGTTTTTCGATGCTAGGGCGCTCTTGGAACACCAGCATATGCTTGAACTTTCTCAAGCGAGATTCAGAGCGGAAGCCTTCAGAAACTAGTTACGAGGATTGGCAGAAATGAAAGTGGACGGGACAATCAGCTTTAAGGACGCCTATACTGTCTGCCGAAAGCTCGAATCCGAAATTGGCAAGACGGGAAAGGTGTTTGCAGCAGCGGATTTAGATTCTGACATAGCTAAGAGAGTTGCCAATACCACGATGACTAAAGTATGCAAGTCGACATCCTCCGAATTTGAAGAAGCCGATTCCTTGACTACTTCCAGGTGGAACGATTTCGGAGCATTCAGAGAATTGATGAATAAGTATTTCAATTTAGGACTCTCGCCCAGAGCGCCCACAAGTCCAGGAAGCGATCTTATAGTTCGTGTGGCTAAGGGGCTAGCAACGCCTGCCGAGCAACGCTTCATGCGTGAGGTTAGCCTGCTTCCGAAACGTTCGTAGCCACATTGCCGACCGGGGTGCGGGTGGCTTCCCGCCGGCTTTGACTGACACCTGGGTCAGGCTTTGCTTCTCAGAGTAACTCAGCGATTTGCAGGATTAGATTTTGCAGCAACTGTAATACTCGTTGCGGTTTCTCAGGAATCATAATCCACGTGTTCGGGGTTCGAGTCCCTGCACCGCCATTCTTCTTTCTCGATGCAAAAACAGCCGGTTACGTTCACCGGCTGTTTTTGCTTTCAAGCTCCGGCAGGGCTGTGCTACTCCTGTGCTACGCTTCCTAGCATCTGCGCCGCTGCCAAGCCGACTGGAGTGGTGCAGGGGAGATCTCTGCAAGCGTACTCTATTGAATGTCGGAGGCCCCTTTCCCGGACACTGTTTTGTCGAGCCGAATGTATGCGTGAGGATAACTATGCAGAAATCATTTTCTGGTCGCCCCCACCAACCCGCTTTTCTTGACTATGAGAACCTTCCAAGCGTAGCTTATCTATAGTCTCATGCCTTCGACGCTAAGTAACTCGTACAATTAATAATCGATTTCGAGGAAGAGAAGATCAGGATGTCTAATGTATGGATACTAGGCAGCGGCTTTTCAGCAAGCTGCGGGCTTCCTACTCTAAGAGGGCTTTTTCGAGAAATTATGGAACCCGGCGAAGAACCCCACCGCGCTACTGTCCGTGACGCTCTTGGATTTCTATATCCTCATCTAAGCGCTGATGCGAGTTTTGATGGGTATCCCCCTTTCGAGGAGTTTCTGAGTCTTGTCACTGTTTCAAGAGACTTTCAGGACCGCGATGAAGGGGACGGATTCTATGAGAAAGGGGATTGGGATAAGGTTAGAGTTAGCGCGCTTGATCTGCTGACTAGATGTCTGATTCGCAAGATGAGAGAAGCTAGGGAGCACGATGAGGCGGTGAAGAAATTCATTCATGCGGTCGGCCCCAACGATGTGATTGTCACGTTCAACTGGGACACGCTAATCGAGCAGCATCTATACGAAGCGAAGAAGCCGTTTATCTTCGGGCTGTCTGACACCTCTATTATCTCAGTCTTAAAATTACACGGCAGTTTGTCGTGGATTCAATTGCCAGCGACACCTGAGACGGAGCCAGAACCGGCGCAACCTCAAAGATTGGTGGAATTGGATCGAGACAGCCGTCTTTACTTTCTCAATCACGAATATCTTAGCCAGTTAGATAAAATTTCTAGCAAGCATAGACCTTATATCATCCCTCCTGTTTGGCATAAGACTCCTATACTACCGTTCATTCAACAGCTGTGGTATCAAGCCCACCTAAGCATCGGTGAGGCCATGTGCGAGGAACACAGCAAAGTCATCGTCATAGGTTATTCGCTTCCTCCCGAAGACTTACACGCCAGAGCTTTATTAAGAGCAGTCTTGGGCGTCAATGCCGAGGAGGGTGGAAAGATGTATCTAATTGATCCTGATTCAAGTGTAGCTGGGCGTTTCTACGCAACCGTCACAAAGCATTTGGAGTACTATCAGACACACTTCACTGGACATGAACTCGAACGGATCATATCAGCATGACGATTGCGCCGAGTCTTGCATGCGCGGCGTGAGTTGGTAGAATAAAGACGGCTTCACCGCAAAGGCGAACGTTCGACGCAGCATGTCAGATGGTGAGGAACGTGCTCCTTCAATTGAATCGATGCGCGAGGGGTTGCTTGCGCCGGTCAGCACGCGCCGGTATCCTCTGCGCACTAGCCCTGATCGGCCCGGCTGGCACGGTACATGCCGGTTCCACCGATATCGCCCAGGCCCGTCCATACACTCCTGAAGTCAACGATCTCCTGCACACCTACCGGCTCTTTGTTCCATCCTCGTATTTCGCCCATCACCCGGCCGGGCTCCTGGTGCTCCTGCACGGCGGCCTCACCGATCGCAACATGGATCGCAAGGGAGTAGAGAAATGAAAATCATCCGAACGATCGTCGTGGCGATCGTCGTGCTGGTCGCCGTGGTCCTCCTGGGCAAGAACGTGATCGCGCGCATCGCGGTGACGCGCGGCGTCAAGGCTGTGACCGGACTGCGACTGGAGATCAAGTCCTTGGAAGTCGGCCTTCGCAGCACCATGGTGAGGGTCAAGGGATTGCGTGTGATGAACCCGCCAGGCTTCACCGATCCGGTCATGCTGGACGCGCCGGAGATTTACGTGAACTACGACCTCGGGTCGCTGCTGAAGGGCCATCCGCACCTCGAAGAAGTTCGGCTGAATCTCGAGCAGCTGACCGTGGTGCGCAATCGGCAAGGCGAGCTCAACCTGAACTCGCTGCGATCGGTGAAAGAGACCAAGAAAGCCGCCAGTCCGCAGACGCCTCCGTCGGAGAAGAAGCCGGCCGAGACCCCATCGATCCAAATCGACGTCCTCAACTTGGATATCGGCAAGGTCGTGTATAAGGACTACACCGCAGGGCCAACACCGTCGGTGCGCGAGTTCAACTTGGGCGTGCACGAGCGCTTCGAGCACATCACGAACCCATCGGTGCTCGGGAGCTTGATCGTCAGCCGCGCGCTGACGCGTACGGCGCTCGCGAACCTCGGCGACCTGCGCAGCTTCCAGTCGGATCTCGTCGGCGCGCTGAAGCAGCAGACCGGTTCGCTCAACGCGATCGCCGGCGACGCGCTCTCGACGGTCGACGGGACCGTGCATGGCGCGACCGGTGCCGCGGAGCAGGCGGTCAAGGGCGCGTCGGACGTGTTGCGCCGGACGCTGGGGCAATAAGCACATGCTCGACAGGCAACGATGGTTGGTGAGCGGCCTTGCGGCGTGCGCGTTGTTCGGCGCCGTCTGCTCGGCGAACGCTGCCGACGTGGTCGCTCCGAAATCGGCGACAGTCGATCGTGGAGCTCCCGCACCGGAACCCGCGGCGCCGAGCGTATCATCGCGCAAGATTGATGACGCGGTTTCGTCGACGACGCGGCCGGCATCGCGACCCCCTTTAGCTGGCCGGCCAATTATCGGTGTGGCCGAATCGCAGCCCACCGCCGGCCCCGATGCGAAGCCGGGCGACGCGCCGTACAAGTTACTGAAGAGCGAAGCCGACGCGATGCGACTGTGCGAGACGTTTCTCGACGACGTGATGGCCGGCCGCTACGAGCACGCGTTTGCGGTCGTGCGGCCGCACTTTCCGATCACAGAGGAGCGCTTCCAGCACCTCAAACAAGAAGCGCAGCGCCAACACGGCCTGGCCGAGCTCCCGTTCGGCAAGCCGATCGGCCATGTCCTGGTCGAGAGCCAATCGGTGCACGAGACCGCGCTGCGCTATCGGTTCGTCGAGAAGTTCGACCTCGACCTCGTCTACTGGGATTTCGTGTTCTACCAGCCACGCGAGGGCTGGCTGCTCAATGGGGTAGGATTTGACGACCAAGTCGAGTCGCTGTTCGGCGGGCGATCGTAGCCCCGTCGTCCAGCTTGGTCACAAAGGAGGCTGACACGTCGCGCCGGCGAAATTTCTCGACGCCTTGATGCGACGCAATCGACTCAGGTAGACTGGTACTGGGAACGACGATCTTGCGGCCGGTGCACCGTTGGAGGACTGATGAAGCGTGCGATCGAGCTCAAGCATGTCGGACCGAAGGCCCACGTTCGCAACCTGATCGACACCCTGATCGACCGCGTCGAAGAGCGGTTGCATCATTTTCCGAGCGACGCCGTTTCGCTCCACGCGATGTTCCAGGAAAACGGCTCGCACACCCTCTACCGCGCCTCCGTCACGTGTCACATCCCGCGGCATCTCGTTGCCACGCATGAAGAAGCCCGAGACCCGGGGACCGCGATCCGCAAAGCGTTCTCCGAGCTCGAGCGCCAGCTCGAGAAGCACACCGCGCGGTTGCGCCGGCAGATCCAACGCCGCCGGCCCGTGCGCGGGATGATGATCGAGCCTGCGGAGGGCTGAAAAATCCCGAAATTCTTTCCGACGGCCTTGACGCTGTCTCCGCGCGTCAGGTAGACTCAAACTAACTTAAGCGTATTGTAAAGACACTGACTCCTTGACATTCACGACAAGCCCCACAGCGGTGGGGCCCACCCATCGGTCGATGGTGGGTGGGGGCAAACCCCGAGAAATCGGGGGACATCTTCCGGCGGGTGCGCCGGGAGATCTCAGTCCAGCGATACGGAAGCTGACTGAGGCAAAGCCGCGAGCCCTCACGTCGTTCGGCATGAGCCGGCGACGACGGGTAGTCGGGTTACCGAAGAATGCGCGAGTGGCACAACTTACTGGTGAATGTTTGGCGGCATCTCGATCAATGGTCGGGATGCCGCCTGCTTTTTCCGAGCCGGTCCGCGTGGCGCGGCCAGCCCGCCCTCGTGACTCGTCCGACCACCCGCACGATCCGCGCCGCCGTCAGGCGTCGCCGCGCAACGGGATGCCATCCATGAGCGAATCGCAAACGATCACGCTGTTGTTGACCCTCATCAGCCTCTCGGCGATGGTGATGACGATCATCTTGTGCTTGACCGCCTTCGAGCTGCGCCGCGTGCTGCGACGGATCAACTCGATCCTGCCGCATTGCGACGAGACGGTGCTCGAGGCGCGGCGCGCGTTCGGCGCGGCCCGGCAGCTGCTGGTCCGCACCGACGAGACCGCGCGGCAGATGCAAGGCGTGGTCGGCAAAGCGTGCCACATCGCCTCGGAAGTCATCGAACACATGGCTTTTTGGACAGGGAGAGTGCACACGTATCTCGCCCAACGCCTCGGCAACGGCACGGGGTCGGGACCCCGCCGCCACAATCGTCGGGTGTAGGCGAACGGAGGGAGGAACGGAGGAATGAAGAAGAAGACGGTTCGACGGGTCAAGCGGCAGGGGGCTCAGGCAACGCGGATTGCCAAGACGGTCGGCATCATCGCGATCGGCGCAACGGCGGGCAGCATCGTCACGTTGCTGTTCGCTCCGGCGTCGGGTCGCGTCACACGCCGCCGCATCGGGCTGAAGGTCCGCGCGCTGCGCCGTGAGACGGTGCGGCAGATCGGCCAGGCCAAGAAGCTACTGGCGGTCAAGGCTCAGAACCTGCGCGAGACCGCGTCAGAGGGCCTTGTCCACGCGCGCGAGTGGGTGCAGGCGCAGGCGGGCAACGGGCACTCCGTTCGCCGGACGGCTCGGCGCCACGCGTAAGTCGCTTCAGCGGTTCCAAAAAGAAAGCGGCAGCGATCGTTGGCTGCCGTTTTTCTTTTTGCTCGTCGATGTCGACGACGCGCCCCGTGTCGGCGAGCCATCCTCGCGTTGCCGTTCTCCGGCCCGTTTGGTGATAGCGCGGTCGCGCGGAAACGAGTACAATGAGACATCCGATGAACCACCCCACCGTCGTCCGCGCTCCGGCGTGCCGCCGGGCCCTGCGCCGCTTCGCCGGAATGGCCTCTTCCGCGGCCTTGCTGGTCGTGCTCGTCAGCGTCGCGCACGGCGCGGAGACGCCCGCGGACCTCAGTCCCGAAGCCCGCGACGCGTTGCGGTTGATCCAATCGAACGAACCCTACCAGCGTCAGACCGGGTTTCTCCAGCTCGAAGCGTTGCGCCAGCCGGAGACCGCGCAGGCCGTCCGCCCGTACCTTGATAGCAAGGATCCGGACATGCGAGCGTGGACCGTGCGCGCGCTCGCGGCCGTTGAGCGGCAGCAGGCGATCCCGATGCTCGTCGACCGCCTCCAGAACGATCCGCACGAGACCGTGCGCCTGGCCGCGTTGCTCGCCTTGGAACCGTTCGACAATCCTGCGGTCGCGCCCGCGTTGTTGCGCGCCCTGCACGATCGCCACCCCCACGTGCGCATGGCCGCGGTCGATGCGGTCAGCCGCCTCAACGGTCCCCGGGCCAAGGAAGCCATCGTGATCCGCTGGCGCCGCGAGCGCAACCGAGACGTGCGCCGCGTCATCTATCTCGCGATGAAGCGCATCGGGGCGCTGTGATGGACGCGCTCGAGCAACACATCCATGACGTCGTGCGCCGCGATGGATTAGCCCGCGTCGGAGAGCGGATTCTCGTCGCCGTATCGGGCGGGCCGGATTCGATGGCGCTGTTGCACGCGCTGCACGCGTTGCGCGGCCGGCTGCGCGTCGACCTCTGGGTCGGGCACGTCGACCATGCGCTGCGCGACGAGTCAGCCGATGATGCGGCGTTCGTTGTCCGCATCGCGAGCGAGCTCGGCCTCGACGTCACCGTCGCGCGCCGCGATGTCGCGGCTGATCCCGCGTCCGACGGCCGATCGCTCGAGGACGCCGCTCGCCGCGTGCGGTACGACGCGCTGCTGAGCATGGCACGAGCCTGCGGCGCCGATCGGATCGCGACCGCGCACACGGCCGATGACCAAGCTGAGACGGTGTTGCTGCGGCTGCTGCGCGGGACCGGTGTCGCGGGACTGGCGGCGATGCCGGCGAGCCGCCCGCTTGAAGAGCGA
>OBEQ011071587.1_pt1 | contig 45791 bp, 43 predicted proteins | sample 1670901 | NCBI WGS metagenome assembly OBEQ01 (sample SAMEA104232315, study PRJEB22302) | groundwater metagenome | biome: forest; feature: aquifer; material: groundwater | place: USA | collected 2011-08-07 | depth 5.4 m
CCACGTGACGCCCGAAAAGCTGCCCGATTACGTGAGTGAATTCCAAGCCCGTTTTTCCTCACCGGAAATGTTCAAAAATCCCAGATACTACTTAGAGAAATCGCTATCGCTTGTACCATTTGACTAGCATTACCCGCTTTTAGGGATATCCCTAGGCCTTAACATTGACAAAATCAATCAGATTCTATAATATTGCGGGCAGAAGTTCTACGGAATCGATAACGCGGGAGGTTTGCTCGTGGATCAGAAAATATTGGCCATGGTTGACAAAGCTCCTCTTGCCCAGCTCGGTGAACTATTCGCCCTGCTGGCGAGGAAAGTCGCCAAACACCGTGGCAAGAACAACGGCTTTGTACCATTTGAGGTCTTCGCTTCTTGTCTTGGCATCGGCGGCGGATACGTCTGTTTTGAAGTCATTCCGTTGCTGGAACTCGAGGGTAATCAATTTGGTGGATATGCCCTCAAGCTCCGCGGAGAGAATGGCGAACAGGGCTGGGAAGGGCAGTACCAAATTCCGGGCGTTGTATTTACCAGTACGCCCGAAGCAGCGTTTGAACGTCTTTCGAAAGAAGTCTACGGCGAAAACCATCCTGTTCGCCTAGACCAAAGCAATTTGGAATTTGTGGGGATAGAAACCCACTACGAGGAAGAACGAGGCGCCCGTTGTTTCTCTCTCGTATGGAAATTCCGCCTTCAAAAAAGGCGCGTGATGAGTCTACTGTCGGGAAGATGGGAAGCATTCTCGAACTTGGATGATCAAAGGATCATCGGCCATCATCGGCGGACTCTCCGGTGGGCAAGCCAGCCCAAAGAAACACGGCCTGTATTTGCCGACCTGACCTGAAGCAAAGAATTCACGAAAGCCAAGGGGGGTGATCACGCGATTGCCCTCTTTTTTTGTTTTTTCAATGCCGAGAATTTACCTCTCGGACCTATATCTCCGGATACGGAATAAGTCCGGCCTCCTTGCGCTGCGAATGAATACTGTCGATAACGAACTGCAAGACAGCGGCTCTCAACTTTCCCAGCTTCCGCGCCCTTGGAAAGCGCAGGACGTAAGGGCCGCTTTTTTTGGTCCACAAAATACAATTTTCGATGTCCCGGAGGACCGAGCGAGGATTATAGTAGCTCGCCGCCGGGTCATGCTCAAGATTGATCGGATCAACCGCGAGCAAATGCGGCCTGAACTGGCCGCCGCGGATGATAACATCCGCATCGAGATTGGCCAGCCGATCGGCATCCTTGAGGGTAATATCAACAAGCGTGTCGGTCTTTTTGTTTGCCGTCTCATGGCGGAGGACGGCAGAGACAACCTCATGCCCTTCTTCGTTCGTGAAATCGGTGTTTTCGAGCCACCGCCGGATGAGTTTTTTAATCTTCGTTTCCCTATTTGGATCTCGAGAATGCCCCAAGTCCTTTCTTAGAAGGTGGTCAGCGCTATGGCAGAATCCGGCGGCCGCCGCAAGACGTCCGGTTCTAGCGTCGGGCGCGATCATCAAGGCATAATTCGCCACACGCAGATCGTGGTCGAAATCATGGCCGGAGGCCGTCAAACCATACTTCTCGTGCGCTTTCTTTACTTGCTTCACAAGTTTGGGAAATAACTGATATGCTTTTACCATAATTCAAAATGAATGCGTCAGCCCACGCGGACGCCGCGAAGCTTGTTTACGGTCATCTCGATCCCGCGCCCGAGATTCCCCGCCGGCGCGAATCCACGCGCCCGGAATTTTGCATCACTCACCTCATAGGAAAGCTGGTTCATGATCGCCGAATCGACATAGGAAACCGTAAGATCGGGAACAAATTTTTTAATCGCCGTTACAATATCCTCAACCATAAAATTATTGGTAAGAACATTGTAAATCTCTCCATCGAAAAGGTCTTTTTCAAGAATAAAGTTGACCGCCTTCACGCAATCCGCGAGGTCGAGATACGGACGCTTTTGTTTCCATGCCGTCTTCCACACGGTCAAAGATATGCCATTCACCGCCTGCCACGTAAACTTGTTGACTGCCGTATGGAACCGCATGCCGATCGAATATCCGAAGATCGTGCCAAGGCGGCAGATGACGAAGCGGAGCCCTTTGGGTTTCAAGCTGCGGACATATTCTTCGGCCTGGAGCTTGGAATCCGCGTACGGACTCTGGGGCTTGAGTTCCTTGCTTGTCTCATCCACGAGATTCGCCTGCGATCCGTACACGCTCGTCGTTGAGGGGAACAAGATCGGAACCTTCGCGACGAGGCACGCGTCGGCGATGCGCTTCGTGCCACCAAGATTCACGTCGAACGTCTCTTCTGGCCGGTCCTTCGACGACGGCGCGTCGGTGATTGCGGCAAGATGGATGACCGCATCCACCCCGCCGAGATACTTGGAGAAATCGACCGTGCGCACGTCTTCTTCGTGGAATTCATACCGCATGGTCGTGGGGAGTTCGAAAAGCGAGGGATACCGCTGGGTCGAAAGATTGTCGATGATCACGACGCGCCCGACGAGCTTCGGGGAAAATTCGCGAATAAGCCTTGAGCCGATATGGCCCAAGGCACCCGTCACAAGAATAGTTTTCTGGTTCATGGTTTCTGGTTCATGGTTCATAATTTCTTAACAATCCTCAGAAACTCGGCGTGACCCCTGATGTAGTCCTTCTCATTATAATAATCGCTCGAGATCACGAGTATCACGCAATCCTTCGAGAACTTACTCATCGTGTGCCAAAGCTTCGGCCCTAAAATGATCCCGAATGCCGGGTTATTCAGTAAAAGTTTTTGTTTCCGTTTCCCGTCGTCCAAATTAAGAACGAAAGAACCGTTGGCGCAAAAAATGACCTGCGTCGTTTTTTTATGGGCATGGCCGCCGCGGACCGCCGAAGCATCTTTTATATTGTTCGTGAAGTATACCCTTCGAACAGGAAACGGGATATTTTTCATGGCTTCGGCCACGAAAAGATTTCCGCGTCGCGGGTCCTTCCGCACGGCAAGCTTAACAATTCCCGAATTTTTAACTTTGATTCTCGTAGTTCGGTTCATGGTTCATAGTTCATAGTTCACGTCTTTTTCCAATCGAAACCGATCTGCGGAGAATCGAAGGGAATCGTGCGAATCGTGGCGTTATTCGGATTATAGGCTTCGCTTGAGTGATAGATGATGCCCATCGGTCTTGATCCTAACGGCTTATACCCATGGGCCACCTCGCCCGGAATGGAGATAACCATCATGTTGTCTTCGCCCGTATAGATAACGTCCGTCTGGCCCTTGGTCGGCGAGCCGGGACGCATATCATGGAGCACCACCTGTGCCCGGCCTTTTACGACGCACCAAATTTCCCAATAATCATGGATGTGAAACGCCTTGATAACACCAGGCTTCGTTTCCGAATAGCTGGTCTGCAAAATCTCATGGAACGTTTTCTCTCCAAATTTAACCAATTCGGCGAAAAACCCGCGCTCATCAGAATGAATGTCGACTTTTTTGATGCCGACGTCTTTGATCATATATAATAACTCAATCAATATATCTTCAACCCCGAACTTCGTCAAGAAAACGGGCCTTGAGCTCGGTGGATAACTCCCAACAAAATCACGTTTATCGTTCCCGCGAAAGCGGGAATCCAGGACGGAACCTAAATCCTCGCTGGAGCCCTGCCTACCGGCAGGCAGGCTGTCCCGTACCGCGATACGGGGCGAGGATGACGGAAAGATGATTATTCACCAATCGGCGCCACTGGCTAAAACTACATACCCGCTGGAGTGGTAGACGCCGAGACCGAAGTCGTCGATGTAGGAGCCGGCGGTGGGGGTGGAGGAGGTGGTGGTGGCGCGTAGTACGGCAACGCGGCTTTTTGGGCTTCGGTGAGGGATTGGTAGCTGTTCAGGGTGGTGTTATGCGCAATATCGGCCTGCAGTAAAATCTCATTTGGGTATATCGCCTCTAGTTGTTGCACCCTCGGATCGTTCTGGACTAACGTTTGGAGCTGAGTTGCTGTCAGGCTTGCATCTTGGTTCAATAACTTCCATGCGGATAAGAAGGAAATTAGCTCATACCAGTTTTCCTGACTATCGTACCGCGCCGAAAGAAGATAAGTTGAGCCGGGCTGAAGCAATGGGGCGCCATCTTCAACATAATAAAGTGCTCCGTTTTCGTACCCACCCTCTTGATCAACGATAATGGTACCTTGCAAATTTCCTTTGATACTAGAAACCACCCCTACCTCAAACTGTGTCTCGGGACTGGTAAACTTGCGCTTGTTCCCTATTTTTCTTATAACCTTTGCGACGAATACGTTATGTGATGCACCCATCAGTAGTCTGTCGTCGGAAAGGTTTACGGGGTATAAGTCGTGAATTTTAATGATAACCGGCGGCGTGCTTGGATTCTGTTTAAAAACTTCGTTTGTCGACGATATGTTTTTAGCGACTATCCACTTCCCGTCACCGGATTTTGTAACGGTAAAGAAAGTATGGGATTCCGGCCCGGCTACGAATTCAAGAGGGCTGACCGTGTCAATATCATAAAATGGGGCACCATCATTGATGGTTATACCGGGCTCTACGTCAATATAATCTTTATGAAAAATGACGGTCGATGTTCCATTTCGTAACATCTTTAAGTCGATAGTACCCGATGCCTTGTTTTTACCGTTATTTTTAGCCGTGAACAAAATACTTATACGCGGAGGAAGCTCAATTGGACCCTCTACGCTATCACCGTGACCCTGAAAGACGAGCACATTAGTGATACTGAAATCCAAGCCACCATTTTGCCACATAAGAAAGGGGTTCTCATTGTTAAACAAAGTTGCAGCAAATTGCTGTTGTAGATAGGGCCCTACGCCCGTCTTTGTGGCTGAAGATGTAGATTGCGAAACAGGGGGAACATTTCCTTTTTTTGATGTAACGACTAACGGAAGAGAACTCGTGGCCAAGGAGGGTAGATAATTTTTTGGAGTTTTATTCATGCTTACATAGAATACCGTTCCAGATAGAACCACGAACAGAACCCCTATTAACGTGCATACTAAGATGATTTTACTCATTTCCTTTGTAATTTCCGCTTTTTATTTAATACCCCCACAAATAGTGGTAGTCATTTTTATCCTGTGGCCCCGTAGAGGTTTGGGATGTTACATAATAATTCATTAGGTTCCCGTACCAACTATGGTCGAGGCCTAGCGCATGACCCAATTCGTGTGCGATGGTATCTTGGATCGAACTGCTAGAATAAGTACCCAAAAAGTAACTATTCAATTCTATACTACTAGTACTTGCACCCGCGACTCCCCAAGGAGCTGTATACTGCGCCACAGATAGAGCGGTGGAGCTGACATCCAAAACTATTAAAGCAGTCGTGGAGGCGGTAGTGGAACTAATGACAATTGGTCCCTCGGCATTCCAAGTTCCAACCGCAGATAGCCATAAATCTGAGTACTTTGTAGAACCATACCAGCGTATTTGACTACTGGTCACAGAAAACGAACTAGGATCCTCAACAAAATGCCCAAATGGCGTACTAGTCGAAAATGTCGGATTCCCCGTTTGTCCCGAAGTTGCATTACCTGCAAAAAGGTCTGTCGATGTGCCATTGAAACGCCAGTAGCCCAACAAGTTGGTATCGGTGGAAGTTACTTCTTGATTGTAATAAGTCGCAATACTCGAGGAAGATCTTTCGGTTTTCCAAATGCGCACCTCATCTATATTCCCTTTAAATAAACTGACAGACGACGAAGGATTCCCTGGAATCCAGATGGAATCGGTGCTCGTGGAGGAATAGCACTTATCGCCTGCTTGCTGGACCGTGTCAAAATACAGCTTAAATGCGTCTGTCGACGAAATAGTGCTGGCCTTTGTAATTGCAACGTGATGCCACACGGGGCCGTTAAACGGTACATGATTTGAACGGTATTGTGCCCCCGACAACTGTATTGTGGTAGTAGTGTTGCCACAATTCAGGAAGAAATTGATCCCATTGGGGTCTCTCGAAATCGCGAATCCGCTACTGGTGCTATTGCTCCGCGTATCAAGAAGCTGCATCGTAGCCGTGGAACTGCTCTTGTACCAAAACTCTGTCGTGAACGGATCAGTAGAATTAAGACCAAGTCGTGTCGCGGGCCAGCGCCAAGAGGAACTGCCGTTGAAATAAGCGCTCATCGGGACGGCGACAATGAAATCGGTGGAGGTAGAGTTAGGTCCAAACAACTGCCACGTCGAAGTCGCGCCGTTAGAATTCTTTGCCCTCGCCTGCCAGCGATACGAACCGTTCGCAAGATTCTGAACAGTCGCCGTCGTGCTGCTGCCCGAAGAAACAAAACTGCTTGATGTATTGGCCATCCCGATGAAACTCGTGCCGGCGGGTTCCGTTTCCACCTGCAGCTGTACCGTGCTTGTGCCGCCGGAATTGAGCGTTGCGCCGAAGACCACCGTCGATTCCGTCGTGGTTGAGCCTACGCCGATCGTCGTTGTCGCGTTCGACATGTATTGGTGGAGCGCGGAGGAGATTGACGGGCCGCTGACTAGAGAATCGCCGCTCCCGCTGTTATACAGATCGGCAATCTCTGGGTTCGACAACTTCTTGTTCCAGATTCCGCACTCGTCCACCTTGCCGCTGAAGATCGAATTGCTGCCTTGAATATCGTCCGCGGAGAACAGCTCGAATCCGCTACTCGCTCCGCTTGCACCGGTCCCGCTCGTTGTACTAGAGCCCTGATCCGCTCCGTTTATCCAGCCGTGGAGACTCGTCCCGTCGTAGGTAAGCACGGCATGATACCAGGTGCCGAGAGTTATCGTGTAGGGGGCGCTCACGTAATAGGGGAATGCACCGGTGTAGTATCGCCAAAACTTCATCGTTCCGTCGCTTGCGTGGACGATGGCATACGATACGTGAGAGGCCGCGCTTCCCTGCGCGGCGATGACGTCCCAAGACCCGGACGTGGGGGCGGTGGCTTCGTTAAACCAGCACGATATTGAGATGTTTCCGCCGTCTATCCCATAATTGTCGGCATTATTGAGCAAGTGCTTGTTCGCATTCGACGGCCCGCTCGTCGCGGCATTGCCTATCTTTCCCCCGTCAAAGGCGATGGAGTTGAAATTGGTCAAATCGCGCGTTCCCCAGGAATCCGTTGGCGTCGCGCCCGCAGACGCCTCGTCCAGTTTGTAATAAGAAACCAAGCCCGTCGTGAGCGTGCCGTTCGTGTCCACCTGAAAACCGGCGGCGTGGGCGTACGACGGTGCCGTAAAAAGGCAGAAGAGAAAAATAAACACCAGTGCGGCGTAGCGACCGGTGGAAATGTTGCGGAGCATATTCTCGCGCGAAAGCACGATGCGGGTCATTACTTTAACGATAAAGACGGAATTCTCCTATGACAATGGGGGTGGTTATGCACAGGATTGAAAACCGGTTCAATTCCCATCCCCCGTCGGATCTGGCGAAAAAACGTGCAAGTTCGTGTCAGGCCTTTCGGCAGCGCACATTAAGCATCACATCGGGCCAAAACATCACGTCGAGGTCGTCTTGCAAATCTTCCCGTTGGATCAGGACATCCGCAAAATCCAAATACTTAAGTATTGCTCTGATCTTTCCCTCGGTATAGCAATTTCTGTGGAATTGCCCGCCGCCGTTTTGAGTGCCGTAAAACGCCGCGGTGAGATATCCCCAACGGTTTTCTATTGTGTAGGAGTAATTTCCGAACCAATGATGCTTGGCAATCGCCTCGTCGTCGTTTCGATAGAATTCTTTCCAATCATCCTTGGCCTTCAACCAAGCCCTAACAACTTCCTCAAAATTCGGCGCCAAAAACCTGAAAACTCCCCCAGGTTTTAGTACGCGCCTGACTTCTGCGAAAAACTTGGGTTCTTCGCTGAATGAAAGATGTTCGATGAACGAGTCGGCCCTCACCTCGTCGACCGTCACGTCCTTGTACGGCAAGTTGAAAATATCGTAATTATACACCTTAAGATCGGGAGGAAACTTGCGACTGGGATAGCGGCGGCGCAAGTCATCCGCGCTATCCATATCGACGTTGATATATCCGTCCAACGGACGCCCACCGCATCCAAGATTAAGTTTGATTTCGCTCATGTTTTCACCTGATTGTACCCGCGTATGGATAATCATGCAATAACGCGCATCAATATTTTCGTCTTACAAACATTTTTGCGGCAGCAAGGCAATTCCAGAAAATAAGTTTGAAGCGCTCCGCGTAAGAAAGGCGATGAAATCCCGCGACGCACTTCATGGCGAAAAGGTAGGCTGGAACAAGCTTGATCCTGAACAAGATGGCCGAGACAATGCGCCTGAAGGTCAATTCTTCGTGCTCGCGCGATTCTCCGCCGGGCATCACGCCCTTAAAGAAAAGCACTTCGTTCACGAGGAGGAACGGCCCGCGCGAAAGAGCGCGGAGCACAAAATTAATGTCGCCGTCCGGCAATTCCCTACAGGTGTCGTGGGCGAGCGCCGCCCGCCGCCAAAGGCCGTGGAACGCCGTTGCCTTTCCGCCCCCCCAGTCCATCAGAATGAATCGTTTGAGCCGCAGGTAAAGATCTCTTTCTGTCGTGAAGTAATCTTTCGGATCGACCTTATGCGTAATTTCACCGCGGTCGTTCACAAAGACAAAATCACTCATTGCCATTACGGCTTCTTTGTCGTCTCTCAAGAGCGCAAGGCACTTTTCAACGAAATGTATGTCCAAAAAATCGTCATACGACACCCAGCAAAAATATTCTCCCCGAGAATTATCGAAGGGGAACTTATAGTTTGCATGGAGTCCGATGTTCTCTTTGTGCCGCACATATCTGACCCGCTTGTCCTTGTGCGCGTATTCCTCGCAAAGCGCTTGCGTGCCGTCCGTCGAGGGGTTGTCGGAGATGATCAGCTCGATATTCGAATATGTCTGGGAAAGCACCGATTCGATCGCCTTCTTTACGAACGGTATGCCGTTATAGACCGGCAAACCGATGCTCACAAGTTCTTTTTGAGAAGCCGTCGTCATATGATCAGGATGAATATACGATAAACGGGCCGGAAGGGCCGGGTTTTTACTTGTCGCGCTTATTGAGATACTCCAAAATATCTTCTGCCGATAAAAGCGACCCTTCTTTGCGATATCTTCCGATTTTTTTGAGTTCCTCGCCAATGAGCTCGCTTCGCGTGCCTTTTTGAATCCCTTGCGAATGGATGATGCGTTCCTCCCATCGCTGCGGAATGCCGGGGAAATTGTATATTCTTAATTTCCGATTTTCTTTTTGTGCAAAGCTTACCGCTGAAATGAAGGCGCGCAGCTGATGGAGTGGAGGCGCGATAACATAGATCGTTTTCCACTTATTATTCTTCTTCGCGAAACGGACGAGGCCAAGTGCTTCGGCGTTGGTCGACGGCGGAAATTCCCTCGCGGGCTTGACAGTTACGATTGCAGACCGGGGAATGCCGAGCGAAACAAGGCTTTTTCTCCACGATTCTACTCCCGGATAACCGGCTATATTCCCTAAATCGCAGATTGCGATCTTTTTAACGCGCCTGAGCCGCCAAATGAGAAGCGCCGCGGCGAACGCAGAATTTTCATTATCTTTCGTTTCTGCGAAAAGATAAGCGGCATCAGCCTTCCCGCTCCGCGGCGGCGCCGTATCGCAAAAAACCCGCGTGATAACTTCGGCGAGCTCCAGATACGACTGCTTCCGGTCTTTTCTTGCCATACATCTATTATCGCAAAATTTCCTTGAGAAATATATCGGCACCGCCCTGCTTCGTGCGACTCGCGAGGAATGCGCGGATCGCGCGGCGATATTCGGCGATGCGCGCTTCGGGCATGGAGGCGAGAAATTTGTGGAGCTCCGCGTAATTTTTTCCGCCTCCGGCGGAGAACTTCCGGAAATCAATGAAACACTCGGGCGGGACGATCTCCGCAATATCCGGCGCGCCTAAATAAACAGGGATACAGCCAGCCGCGAGCGAATCGTAAATTTTCTCGGAAACAAACCCAGGCACGGCGCAGTTTTCGAAGCAAATCGAAAATTTGTAATCGCTCATCACTTTTATTTTGTCGGCGATTTCGCCGCGCCAGACGCGCTTCACATAGTTGCCGTAATGGAAGAAAAACGGGTGCTTCGGGATCTTGTTCCAGCGCCAGCCATAGAGGTCGAAACCGGGCGCCTCGCTGAAATAACGGATCGCCTTGAGGCGCTCCCCGTAAAATTCATTCACAAGCGAATGCGGCGCGGTATTGCCGTTCACGAGCACAAGAAATTTATTTTTCGGCGCGTCGAAAAACGGGCTCGCGATATCTTTATTCCAGTCTTTGAAATAATCGAAGTAGCCGACGTCCGCGCCATATCCTTTGCAATCAAGATATATTTTCGTGTAAACGCCTGATTTTTTTATTGCATCGAGACGGCGGTAGACGTAGGGCATCGAAACCGGCGGCTCTACTTGCACGAGCACGCGCTTCGCGAAGGATCCGTAATGTTCGTTCAACCATCTGCGGCGAGCGAGGATTGCGCCCCCTTTCTGCTTAAAATATTTTATAAAATACAGCGCCCTCCAAAAAAAGGTTTCGCCGGGATGATTGATGACGATGAGCGTATCGTCCGGTCTCGCTTCTTCGCGCTTCCACAGGTCGAACGTATGCGCCTCGATGCCGGCACGCTTGCACGCTTCGCGGAACTCATGCCAATAAAGGGCGTTCGGGCCACCGACGGTGGTCTTGAGCCCGCTCGTATCAAAAAACGCGTCGCGCGGCCCCGCCAAATTATTCGGCAGGATGTATATATTCATAGGGTTTCAGGATTTCCGCCATTTTTTCGGCAACATCTTTTCTCGTATCGTATAAATTATTTTTTTCCTCAAAATCATCCTGCATCGAGAACAGCATTTTCTTGTCGATCATGTGGATGATCTTATACCCATCCCAGATGACCGCGGCACCGAGGAACGTCTGCCCGGAAAGGTCCGGGTTCGTGTCGGGAATCTGGCCGATAATGGGGCGCGGCGTTTCATCGAAAAAACTTTTTCCCTTGAAACTTTTCTCTTTGGGTAGGCCTGCGAGCTCGAGCACCGTGGGGCCAAAATCGATCATGCTCACCGGCCGCGAAATTGCTTCCGGTTTCACGTGATCCGGCGCATACAAAATAAGCGGTACGTTCAAATTCACGTTATAGAGCGTGCCGCTGTGGCCCACATAGCCGCGCTCAAAGAATTCTTCGCCATGGTCGGAGCAGATCGCGACGATCGCGTCGTCGTCCAGAACATTGATCGACCGCAAATATTCGAAAAGTTTCTCTATATTCTCATCCACATGCTTCACAGACTCGTCGTACAGGTCGAGATATAGCCAAGTGAAGAACCAGTTGATCCAATAAAATTCTCCTGTAAAATAAAGCAGCCAGTCCCCGATCCAGAATTTCGCGCGCTTCAAGAACTTTTTGCTTTTCCTGAGGAACAGCGCGTAGGTCGCGTGCGTATCCATATAGTGTACCCAGAGGAAGAACGGCTTCGCGGGCGCCGCGGGCAGCATTTTCTTCACTTCTTCGTTCATTTCCTCAGCGGTATAGAACGGCGGCCGGTAGTTCGTGAGATCCTGATAGATCTTCTTCGGACCCCAGACGACCTTCTCGGCAATCGTCACGAGCCTTATCGCCTTGGGGATATGGTTTATCACCCATTTCCGGAAATCCTCGAATGTTTTGACAAATTTCGCCTGCCATGTATCTCTCTGGATTCCCTTCATTATGCCTCCGCCTTTGTAGTGGCTTAGATATTTGAACGAATCCCAGCCGCGGTCGTAGCCGAAGTAAGCAGACATGTAGGCCGCGGAATGGATGCCCATCGTCGTATAACCGTTTTTTTTAAGGACCTCGCTCAGGAGCACACGCGGCCTGTCGATATATTCAAAACCTCCATAGTCAAAAGGAAATGTTGAAGTAAAAATAGCAACGAACGAATGCGGCGACCCGGGACCCGTCGCGAACGCGCGCGTGAAATATGTTCCCTTTTTCGCGAGTGAATCCAAGAACGGGCTCGTGTTTTTTTTATAGCCCATGTAGCCTAGATGATCCGGCCGTCCGGCATCGAACGTGACAAAAATAATATTGGGTTTCTTTTTTGAAGCCATGTTTTTATTAAATCCGAAGCACGAAATTCGAAATCCGAAAGAAATTCAAATGTTTTAAATATTTAGAAACTTGGATATTCTTTCGAATTTCGATATTCGGATTTCGGACTTTTTATATGTATCCGAGCGCCCGGAGCTGCTCCATAACTTTCTCACGCTCCTCGTCCCGCTTGCTTTTCTTGATTTCTTTCGCTTTGGGGGCTTTTTTTTCTGATTTTGCCTTTTTTTTATTCCCTTTTTTCATATTTTTATGATATCAAAAGCACAACAAAAAAGAAAATCGCCCCCTCCTTGGAAAGAAAGTGGCGATGCATACCGGCATGTCCTTAGGGCTGGAGCACGACGATCGAATCGGTAAGGCGCATCACGTTCACTCCTGCTTGTACGCAAATGATGTGAACGTGGAAATGCGTCCGAGTTTGGAGCGCAGGGCCGTTCACTGCCACTCGAAATCGCTTTGTATCTCCCGAGAGCTCTGTCGAAAGTTGCTCCCCGATTCTCAAAGCAAGCCCCAACAGTTCTACTTTCTCGCACTGAGGAAGCTGATCTTCCGGTTCATAGCCGGCGGTAAGCACATAGTGTTTGCCGGCACCATCAGGAACTGCGCTCCGGTGGATTTCACTGATCTTCCACTCTCGTCCGGATACAAGTTCTCCAGACCTGACAATCACATCATCCGCGTACCGACCAGCATTTTTTGAGTCCATCTCCACACCTCCATAGGCGAAGCCAAACGATAAAGACCGGTTTGCTGGACATATTATATAACCGCATTCCGATATTGGTCAACCCCCTTGACGAAAATCGTCCCCTTGATATCATAATTATATATAATTAAACAATATGAATCCCGTTAGAAGCCGCGATCGCGGGATCAATGGCACAGTATATCTATATGAAAAGTCGTTGCAACAAATTAAAACTTTGCGGGTCGCCGATCGCGATCTGCTTCTAACGGGATGAAATATACCACCGTTTCTATTCCGGAACCGCTCCATAAAAAAATCCTGAAGATCATTAAGAAAAGCGGCTTCCCTTCCACGTCTTCTTTTGTGATCTTCCTGCTCCGCGAAATTCTCGCGGACGAGGTTGACGGCTCATTACTTTCGGATAAAAAAAGGATAAAAGAAAGATTGAGGGTGCTCGGATACCTATGATTTTTTAGAAATATCGCAACACTTTTTCACGGCCGTGAAAAAGTGTTGCGCGGCACAAATGGAAAAAAAATCAAAAAAAGTCTTTATTTTCGGCATCGACGGCGCGACGCCAGACCTGGTCTTTAAAAAATGGCGATCGTCGCTCCCCGCGATGAGCCGGCTTATGTCGCAAGGCGTGTATGCAACGTCGCATTCTTCGATACCGCCGATCTCGATTGCCGCCTGGGGCTCGCTCTTCTCGGGAAAAGACCCGAGCGAACTCGGGGTTTTCGGTTACAGTTACAAAATGCCAAATGGCAAAACGGACATCATCACCTCAAAACAAGTGCGTAAACCGCGCGTTTGGGACTTGCTTGGCACCCAGAAGAAACGTTCCGCGGTACTCTACGTTCCGCTCACGTTTCCAGTAAAGAAATTGAACGGTACTATGGTAAGCGATTTTCTCACGCCAAGCGTAAATTCCGCATGCGCCTATCCCCCCTCTCTTCGCACGAAGATCAAAAAAATGAAACGGCCGGACCTCTTTTTCGACGTGGCGATTGGCCTTGCCGGGCACAAAGGCATGGCCCCGCAAGATCTCATTGATAAAACCTATATTATGAGCGACATGCAGCTCACGCTCGCCAAGGAACTCCTTTTAAAAGAATGGGACTTTTTCGCGATGGTGATGCTCGGATCGGATCGCCTGCAGCACATGCTCTGGAACCACTTCGACGCAACGCATCCGCGCTACGTAAAAAATTCAAAATATAAGAATGCTCTAAAAAATTATTATATGTACCTCGACCGCAATTTAGGAGAGATGATCAAGAGCCTCCCCTCGGGCACGACGATAATTGTCGCCTCCGACCATGGCATGGTGCCCCAATACGGAAAGATCAATATTAATAACTGGCTGATGCAAGAGGGGTACCTGACATTGAAACCAGGACACGAAGAGACAATCAAAACAAAGAAAGTTCGCTTCGGTATCGGGATGGTGGACATGAAAAAATCGCTTGCTTGGGGAAGCGGCGCCTATCACGCACGGATATTTATCAACAAAAAACTGATAAACAAAGACTATCACAAATTTCGCAACAAACTCGCGAACAAAATAAAGAAAATCCCGGACGACAAAGGTAAAAGAATAAAAACGGAAGTGTTTGTATCCGAAAAAATCTATAAAAACCCGAAGCACCCCGAATGTCCCGACCTCACCGTATACTTCGACGACCTGCGCTGGGCCTCAAATCCTGACTTCGGAGAAAAGGGAATTTACTCGCATGAATCCGCGGCAGGCGCGGATTCCGCGGGACATTCACGGGAAGGAATGATCATCGCCGCGGGGCCCACGATCAAAAAGCGTGGGGACATAGGAACGATAGACATCAGACAGACAGCGCCAACGATATTGAAATATGCCGGCGCAAAAATTCCGAAAGATATCAAATTCAAGCCCTTTGTATAACAGCAATTCGTAATTAGTAATTAGAAATTTTCGCTAATTGCCAATTACTCTTTGCTAATTACTAAAATGTACTTCTACGAAACAACGCTTTTCGATACAAAAGACGGCATCCACTGGAAAACCCAGTCGAACGACCATCCCAAAGGCCGCGTGCTTGCTCGGCCGAAATACGTGCCGCAGGACAAAGTGAAGCCGATGGGGATGAAATCGCGTTTTCTTTTCGGCAAAGCGATGACACGGTTCAACCCTTTCGCCCCCCAGCCGATCCTCACGAAATATCTCGCGGCCTTCAAAAAAGCATATCCCGATTACATTTATTGGAGCCCCACGCACAAACGGTGGTTTTTCGCCGTGCCCGAGAAAAATATCGCGAAGGTCTACGACGCGCGGCAGGGCCTACAGGAATTTCTCCGCGTGCCGGAACAGGAGCTTGATGCATATCTTAAGCTCACACGTGAACTCATCGCGTTCCTCGAAAAAAGCGGCGTGAAACTCTCGTCCCTCGGAATCTTGAACTCAACGCTCCTGGGAAATTATACCTTCGGGAAATCCGATATCGACATCGTGATCTTCGGCACAGGAAACGCTTGGAAGATCTTCGATTTTTTGGAAACGCACAGGCATCCGCTGATGAAATGGAAAACAGCCGCCGAGTGGAGGGCGTATTACAAAAGCCATAGGCCTCTCGCCGCGCATTTTTCCGAAAACGATTTCGTACGGCATAGTTTGCGAAAAAGAAACGAGGGGGTTTTTGGAAAACACGTATTCACATTGTTCTGTGTCGAGAAACCGCGCGTACCTCACGAGGCCTGGGACAAGTTCCAATATAAATCTCTGGAGACGGCTTCGGTCAGGGGCACCGTTTCCGATGCGCAGGCTTCGATTGTACGGCCAGCGACCTATGAGCTTGAGAATGCGGACATTCCCGTCAAAAAGATCATTGTTTACTCCCTTCAATTCCTCCTCCAGGCAAAAAAGGGAGAAAAAATAGTTGCCCGAGGACGGCTTGAAAAAGTGAAACCGCCGCACGGGAAAAGCTACAGTCAGCTCGTCATCGGCTATCCCACGATAGGAGAAAAAAAGGACGAAGGATATATCAAAGTCATAAGTCATTAGTCATATGTACGTTCCCGAGTCATCCATCATCACAACGAAAGACGGTCTGCACTGTCAGGTCTACATGAGCGTCCACCCCAGCGGCGTCGTTATCGCAAAGCCGAAATACATCCCAACGGACAAAATCCGCTCCAATGCCCTGCCGTACCGCTATATCTCGGGCAGAAAGATGAACCGCTTGAACATGTGGATCGAAGCTAGGCGGCTTAAAGAATATATCGAAAAATTCAAAAAGGCGTATCCTCAATACATCTATTGGAGCGACGCCCACAACACCTGGTTTTTCGCCGTGCCGAAAGAAAAAATCGAGAAAATTTACGATCCCCGCACCGGGCTCAGCGAACTTATGAAAATGCCCAAAGAACATCTTGATCCGCATCTCAAGAATGTCGTGGAATTCATAGCGTTCCTCAAGAAAAGCGGCGTGCCGCAGAAGGACCTCGGTATCACCTACTCGACTCTCGCCGGCCACTATTTTTTGGGCGTCTCGGACATCAACGTGGTCGTCTACGGCATGAAAAACAGCGAAAAGATCATGCATTTTCTCGAGAAAACTCGCCACCCGCGTCTGCGCTGGAAGACCGATAAAGAATGGATCGCCTACCACAAGCGGCGCGGCAGGGAATTCCTCATGGGCAACGAGGAGTTCCTGTTCCATGCGCGGAGAAAAAAGTCGGAAGGATTTTGGAACGGAAACCTTTTTCTCGTCTTCGGCGTCGAAAAGCCGGAGGAAGCCCGTGTTGAGTGGAAGAACGGGAAATACGAACCGCGGGGAATTGCCACCGTCCGGGGCGTCGTGTCGTCCGACAAGGGAGGCAATCTCCGGCCCGGTTATTACGAAATGACCAAAGGAGAGGTCGTGAAAACAGAAAGTAAAAAACTAGAGAGGCTTCCGGTTAAACAAATCGTTTTCTACTCGAGAAATTTCACACTTCAGGCGAAGGAAGGAGAATATGTCGAAGCACGCGGGCTTCTCGAAAAAGTCACACCGAAGAAAGGAGTAAAATTTTATCGCGTCGTTATTGGTTATTTTGAGGCTTACGTAAACGGCAGGCGCGGCGAAGAGTACATAAAAACCATCTCGCAGGCATAATGCAACATCTTCAATCGACGGCACGGCAACTCCAAAAGAAGTACGAGCTGTTTAAGAAAAAAAATATCGAGGATGCTCTTCGAAAGATAATCGAGCATGTTTCCGGAAAAAATCTAGGTCTTAGATCCGACCTTGAATGCGCCGGCCAATTCGCTTCGAAAAAGTTCGAGAATAAATTCCGGCAGGACAAGAAAACTCCTTTGTTCCTCCACTCGATATTTCTCCTCGAAATTTTGCATCAGTTCGGAGAGAACGAGACCGCTACGTTCATCGCCGCGCTTCTCCACGACACAATCGAGGATACAAAAACCACGGAGCGGGAAATAAGCAAATTGAAATTTGCCTCTACCAATAAGCGCGTCCTCGACTTAGTCAAAAAACTCACACAAGATAAAAGTGTCTCGGACGCGCTTCCGAAAGGAGGCGTAATTTCCTTCAGGGTCAAGAAATTTATAAAGCAGCTCACGGGCGCGCCAAAAGAGGTCATAAATATAGAGCTTGCGGACAGGATTCACGATTTTCTCGACGTCGGCTACCTCAAAGTCCTCGAACCAGAAAGGGCGAGGCAAAGGCTTGCGAACAAAATAGAACGCAACGAAACAATCGTCGCCACGATCACGCGCAGGCGCGGCGACATCAACAAGTCTCTCCTGTCGTTCTTCAAATTTCTTAAAAGTGAAGTTAAAAAAGAACTGAAGAGGTTCTGATGAGGATCCCGGCATCCGCCGGGATGACTCGCTACGCCCGCTTGCAGACAAAGACGTTTATCGAAGCCTTATCACTGGGGCCAAGCGGAACAACAGCGTCGTTCAATTCGACGGGCTGGGTGCCACGGTCGATCGTATCGATCGCTTTTCTCCCGACGAGCCGCCGCAACCGGAGCACGTCCATCTTTTTCGCGAAATTCAATATCTTCCGAGCGACAAACGCACCGCTTTTTTTGAGCACGAATTGCCCGTGCGCTTCAGCGATTTTAAATCCATTCTTTGTGAGCACATCTTCAAAATCCCTACGGGAAAGTTCCTTTATGTGGCCTTCCTGCATATTAGCGATCCCCTGTAATTTCCATACCTCTCCGTCTGGAGTCGCGACCAAAAGCCATCCGTCGGGCTTGAGAACCCTCGCAAGCTCTTTCACGAATTTCGCTTGGTCATCTTCACCCATATGCTCGATAGTGTGGAAACTCACGATAGCATCGAACGAACGGTCCGCATACGCCATTTTCCTTGCATCACCAATTGCATAAGAAACGTTCTTAGCCACATAGCGGGCTTTCGCAAGCTCGATCGACTTCGGGTTTATGTCGAAGCCTATAATTTTCCCGGAAACGCCTTTCGCTAGAATCTCGGTCCCTAGCCCATCGTCGCAGGCGACATCAAGGACGGCATCCGTTTTTTTCGATCTCAAAAAATCGGCTGCAAAAGAATATAGATTTTCCCTTTCGCGGGTCGTGCCGATGGACATGGATCAGAAAGAAACGCGGGCGGCGGACCTCGTGGCAGGCTGCCCGAAAAATCCAGCCATGATCTCTTTCAATTTCCCGAGCCTTTTCCCGTCGACAAATTGGTTATTGCCGATATAGAACGCATTAAAATGGAGGAGCTCGGCGTTCGGAAATTTCGTCGGATCTCCGAACTTTTTGAGGAACGGCTGGCGCAATAGATTTCCGCCGATGATGGGGCGAAATTCGACTCCGGCCTCCGCAAGCACTTCCTGGAACGCCTTGCGTTTCTCCCTTTCGCGGAAGATGAATGGCAAAGAAAACGACGAAATGCCTTCGTTATAAGGAAGCATGAGGATCGCTTCATGCGGCTTCAGGATTTCGAGGAAGCTTTTGTGATTGCGGTTGCGTATCGCGATGTAGCGATCCAGATGCTTTATTTGCGAAAGTCCCAGGACCGCGTGCAACTCAGTGTTTCTAAAATTGAACCCGTCTGTGAGGAAGAGGAAATTGAAATCTATTTCCGGATGCTTTTCCTTGTGCTCGGCATGATAGTGTGCCGGCAGTTCGCGGACAAGCCCGTGGGAACGCCCAAGCACTAAGCGCTTGTATATTTCCTCGTCGTCCGTGCAAACAATGCCGCCCTCGACGGTCGTCATATGGTGGCCCCAGTAAAAGCTGAACGTGCTCGCGACGCCGTGGTTGCCGATCTTTTTGCCGCCGATCGAGGCGCCGTGCGACTCGCAGCAGTCCTCGAGAATGTCTATCTTTCGATTGCCGACGATCTTCTTGATCCGCGGGATGTCCGAGGGGAAACCGATGAGGTGCGTCACGAAAATTGCGCGCGTCTTCGACGTTATCTTTTTCGCGAGTTCTTCATAATCGAAAGAAAAATCTTCGAGATTCACGTCGACGAACACGGGCTTGAGTCCGCACTGGAAGACAGGCGAGATATTCGTGACCCAAGTGACAGCCGGGACGAGAACTTCATCGCCGTCCTTCCAGCCGCGGAGACTCTTCATTACGTTCATGAGAAGCAGGTTCGCCGAGCTTCCGGAATTCACGTACACGCTATACTTGCAGCCCTGCCATTTTGACCAGGCTTCCTCAAATTCTTTCACTTTCTTGAACTGCGTGAAGCGGTCCGTGGTGCGGATGAAATCAATGAGCACCTCGATATCTTCTTTCTCCAATATATTTTCCTGTAATTTCCAGAACATGCTTTTAATATACGGCGACGAGAATTGAATACCTTGTAGTATACATCATAATTCCATTTATGCATAGGGCATTCTAATAATAAAAACGGGTGACCTCTATTTCAGATCACCCGCGTGCAAAGCTCGGGTTTTGCTTATCGAGGAAGGCCGAGGATCCTTGCTTCTTTCTCGTGGGCCTCCATAAGGTTCGCGAGTTGAGCAGCCCGCCTTTTTGTCCAGGAAGCTGACTGCTCTTCTTCGGCAGTCTGCTCCGGGGAATTTACGTAATCCACTTTTGTGGCGGCGACTCGCAATCCGGCAGCCGCAGCGCGGATGACTGGAACGCATGTCGGATCCCACGCACCGCCGTGCTCGTCGTTATACTCGAGGAAAAACTTTCCGGCAGCCGCGTTGAAAAACCTCGGCCCAAACCACATATCATAGTCCAAGCCGGTAACTTGCCGGAAATGCAAGTTCCCGAGTGGTTCGGCAAGTTGCTGCGCCTTCGGATAAGTAATCCAGGAATAGCGCCGCGGAACGTTCAGATCCGCGGAATCCCCGAGTATCGGCGCGTAGCACATCTCAACGTAGCGAACCATGTCGTACTTCTCCGGCTCGATATAGCACGAGATGCGGCCATCGGTGATCCTGAAACCTCCAGCGATAGCCTGTCGCCGACCTGGTCCCATCGCTCCACGAGGATGATCGACTTCGCTAAGGACAGTTGCTCCATGATCCCGGATCTCCTCCAGAAATCCCTCCGGCGATCCGCCGTCGACGACCAGAATCGGAATACAAAACTCACGAGCGTTCTTAACCGTCTTCACTGCGCAGCGCGCGCGGGGACAGTTTACATCCGAATAGAAAGTGGTCGTGGCTATCACTAATTTGCCCAACCAACACCTCCCGGCATTCAAAAAATCTAAAATTCAACTCGATGCTGCTTCGTGAATTCTACACTATGTATTCAGAAAAGTCAAGATATGTGGGTAAACCATTCTATGGTATTCGCAAGCCCGACGCTGAAAGGCGTAAACTGGATCTTCTTCATTTCTTTTTTTATTCTTGACAAGTCCGGCTTCACAAAACCCGTGTTTCTTCCCATAAAGCGTGCCAGGGAAAACGCGCGCGGGACTTGAACCTTCACCAGGCAGTATTTCCCTATCCTTTCCGCAAGCTCGCGTATTGAAAGCGTATCGCGGCCACCGACGTTATAGACCGCCTCCTTGCCGCGGAGCGCCGCGAAAAGAACCATCGCGATAACATCCGCGATGTATCCATATGTTTTGATCGCGCGCCCGGAATCGAGCAACCGGATTTCTCCATTTGCAAAAGCTTTCCGGATGAAATCGCTCATGACGCGCGAATCGTTCGCGGGAGCGCCCGGTCCGTAAACGTGCGAGATGCGGGCTATTTTTGCGCGCACGCCACGATCCGCGAAGCTCATAGTAAGCGCCTCACCGAGCCGTTTTGAAGCTGTGTAGATCGCCCGCGGGCCCGAAAGCGGAGAATTCCCGCAATAAGTTTCCCTAAAGGATTTCATTCCACGCGGCATCTCGCCATACACCTCGACCGAACTGAAAAATACGAATGTCCCCCCGGAACGCTCGGCGAGTTCTAGAAGTTGGCGCGTCGCATCCACGTTCACCGCGATCGTCCCCGAAGGATCTTTCGTGAATCTCGCCGGCTGGCCGTATCCCGCAGCGTGGAATATGTAATCAAATTTTCCGGAGATCTTAAAGGGTTTCGACAGGTCAATCCTCCTGAAAACGATATTCTTGTTCGGAAGATATCTCTTAATGATTCCGCTTGGGCCGTGAAGTCCCACGCAGCAAATCTTGCAATTCAAATCCTTTTTTTCGTTCGCGAAATGAATCGCGCTTACGAGATACTGCCCCAGAAAACCGGAGGCGCCCGTTATAAGGACGTTTTTGTTTCTGAGCGCTAAGAGGGACACGCTTTCCCCGATCTTCACGCAATCGCTTTCGATGATATCGGCCATATGTCTCCGTGATTCCGTTCTATTTTTCGCTATAGAAATCACCGTACTCCACAAGCACCGTGGACTTTCCGTCCTCCCTCTCAAGCGCCCTCTTGTAGGCCGGGAAAATCATTTCCGGCTCGGTCAAGTCCTCGATTCCGATATTCGTCACGAGATGCCTGAGTGCGTTGGTGAAATTCCCCTTATGCTGGATGCCGGGGTCAAGAGGGCGGCTGCTGCCCACCATTGTTTTTATTATCACCTTCGGCCTGAGCTTGCCATGCGAAATATGCGGGATCTTGTCAAGGTGATTCACGAGCTGGTTCAGGCCGATGATCAGAAAATTGAAACGAGGGAAGATGCTGACCGGAATAAACCCTCCGAGGGCAAGCCCGATCGAGAGGCCCATCTGCGTTTCCTCGAATACCGGCAGTTCCAATTTTTTTGTATCAGGAATATCCTTGAGCGATCCGTAAATCGCGTTGCCGGGATAAGCAACGCTCTGGCCGATGAAGATCGTTTCCCGATGCTCTGCCAGAAGCGCCATCGCTTTTTTCACTTCGTCAAGATATTTCATGCGCTATTAAAAAGTGACCCACTTCCCCGCGCCGACATGCGGATATTTTTTCTCGTAGTGATAATAGATGATGTTTCCCCTTTTTGGGAGAAGATAATCCGGCTTTTGCCGCGACTCGTCGTACCCCCACACGATCTTTGTGGGCGTACCGACGCTTTCATCGTTGTCTTCGATCACGAATGTGACCGGCAATTTATGGAAATCCGCGTACTTCACGTTTTCGTAGAAGATGCCTGTTTCGGCGGTCATGTCGCCCACAAAACACCACACGTGGCGCTTCTCGCCTCTGCGCTTCATGGCCAAAGCCGTCCCTACGGCAATCGGCACTATACCCCCCACCATCGCCGACGTAAAAAAACGGTGGTCGGGAAACGACAGCGTGATGCTGTTGCCCTTCATAACCTCTTCCATCACTTTTTTCCTCGGTACGCCGTGAAGTAGCGCGTGATAATGGCTACGCCAAGAAGAGAACACCCAATCGTCGTCCTTGATCTTCTTGAATATCTTTATGAGGGCGTCCTCGTTCCCGTCCGACAAATGGATCGGGGCACGGATCTTGCCGGCGCAATACACGTCGGCAACTTCTTTCTCAAAATCAATCAGTTCTTGCTTGGTTATCATCCTATATTATTTATTTTGTCGTCCCGATACTTGATCTTCGTACCAACGGATAGCATTCTTTAACCCTTCTTCAAAAGAAGTTTTTGCTAGAAAACCGAACTCTTTTTTGGCCCGGCTCGTGTCGAGCATCCGCCGCGGCTGACCGTCGGGGCGCGAGGCATCCCAACGAATTTCTCCTTTGTAACCGGACAGGCGACAAACGAGTTCGACGAGATCTTTTATCGAAATTTCCATGCCTGAACCGATATTTACCGGATCGGGTTTGTCATACTTTTCCGCCGCAAGCACGATTCCTTCGGCAGCATCATCAACGTACAAAAATTCCCGCGTCGGTTTCCCCGTCCCCCAGGCGACAATGTAATCGGCATTGTTTTTTTTCGCCTCATACACCTTGCGGATCAAAGCGGGAACCACATGCGATGTTTCGAGGTCAAAGTTGTCACGCGGTCCATACATATTCACGGGAAACAAGGTGATCGCATTGAACCCATATTGCGAGCGGTACGCCTGTGCCTGCACTAGAAGCATTTTCTTCGCGAGCCCATAGGGCGCGTTCGTCTCTTCCGGGTATCCATTCCACAGGTCATCTTCTTTAAAAGGAACCGGAGTGAACTTGGGATAGGCGCAAATAGTTGCGATCGCAACAAATTTCTTCACACCGGCAAGACGCGCGGCTTCCATAAGCTGCACGCCCATCATGATATTTTGATAAAAAAGTTCTCCAGGTTTTTTAAGATTCAACCCGATGCCGCCGGCTATCGCCGCCAGGTGAATCACGACATCCTGCCCCTTGACTGCTCGTTCACAGTCTTCTTTTTTCACGAGATCATACTCTCCGCGCCGCGGCACGAAAATATTTTTCTCAGGCACACCGCGCGCAATGAGGCGAGCCACCACGTGGCTTCCCAAGAAACCCCCTCCGCCGGTCAGAAGAATTTTTTTATCTTTGAGGTCCATAGAGATATTTCAAAAATAACAGCTTGAGAAGGTACAGTCAAGTTGACAGTAATGATTTCTTGTAATATACTTCGGGCAGAAACTCCAACCGAAAACGAAAGGAATTGGCCGATGAGGATGCCGAAACTGTACGTCGAAGATCTCTCGCACGAGATGCCGAGAAAATTCTTAAGCGACAACGTCTATTCCAAGGCTATTGCCGCATTTGTGATCGTATGCACGGACACAGTCATCGTGGATTCAAAACAGCGCACGCTATTTCTCGCGAAACGCGCTGTAAAGCCGATGCTGGGACTGTGGGTGATTGGCAGCAGGCGTATAGCCGGCGAAACACCAGAAGATTCCGTACGGCGTTGCTTCAAAAAGGAAACGTCCCTCGATATCGACAAAACTCGTTTCGTATTTGCGACGATCGTGGAGTGCTTCTGGAAAGATCGCGAGCAAGAACCACAAAATGTCGGCTGTGACGACCTCAATTACTGGTTCACATTGGAACTTACGCCGGACGAACGCGAACGTACATCAGCTTCTCTCGATCGCGCCGAATACGAGAAAGGATTCGGTCTCCAGGAATACAATCGCGAACGGCTCGTCAGAGAGAAAGCCCATCCTGCCCTCACTGATCTATACGATCTGGTTTTCCCTTCCTAACGCCAACGGCCGCAATTCTCACGGGAATCGCGGCTTTTCTATTTAAATCCCGCCAAGCGGAGCGGCCTCTTTACGGACAGGTGCCAGCGGCTGTCGATCTTCGAAAACCATTGAAGTTTACTGTTCTCGCCATTGCCGGGTAAGAAAGATTCCGAAGGGACTTCTACGAGGAATACCGCATTGATTGTATGGGAAGCGGGCCCCTGAGCACTGTCGGGAAACATCGTTTCCTCGACCGTGAGAAATCTTTTAACTTTCATTCTTGAAATCCCGGTTTCCGCGGTTACGTGCCGCCGGACCGCTTCTTGAAGCCGCTCTCCTTTCGTTATGCGGCCGCCTACGAACCACCATGTGTTTTTTGCCGGCTTATTCACGCGCTTCCCGAGGAGAAATCTCTTGCCGCGTACAACGGCCACGTCAACGCAAGGGACCGGCATCACCTCCAGGATCTTTTTATAAAGCGGCGTGGGAATATATCCTCTGTTCTTCCGCATGACTTAGGAAAGTTGGATCTTCTCGGCGTATTTTTTGAGCCCGTGAGTCTCAAGGTCGTGCTTCAGCATGATCTTTACGATGTCTTCGAACTTCGTCTTGGCCTGCCAGCCGAGCTTTTCTTTCGCCTTGCGCGTATCGGCGACCAAATTCAATACCTCGGTCGGCCGATAATAGCGCGGATCAATGCCGACGTAGTCTTTCCAGTTCGAGATTCCCACGTGCTTAAACGCGGTTTCGAGGAACTCCTTGACCGAATGGCTTTCTCCCGTACCGATCACGTAGTCATGCGGCTCGGATTGCTGCATCATAAGATACATCGCTTCGCAATATTCCGGAGCGTAACCCCAGTCGCGGCGGGCATCAAGATTCCCCAGATAGATCTTTTTATCCAAGCCAGCCAAGATTCCCGAGATGCCGCGCGTGATCTTCCGCGTCACGAATGTCGCGCCTCTGCGCTCGGATTCATGATTGAAAAGAATTCCGTTCACGGCGAAAATCCCATAGGCTTCGCGGTAATTCCGCGCCGTGTGGAACGCAAATACCTTTGCAATGCCATAGGGGCTCCGGGGATAAAACGGCGTATTTTCGTTTTGCGGGGGAGGCGTCGCGCCGAACATCTCGGAGCTTGAGGCCTGATAAAATCTTATTTTTTTGCCAACGTATTCTTCATAATCCTTCACGGCTTCAAGCATCCGAAGCGTACCGAGGCCCGTTATGTTCGCGGTGTATTCAGGAATGTCGAAAGATACCCGCACGTGCGATTGCGCGCCGAGATTGTAAACCTCATCTGGCTGTATCTTATAAACAAGCTTCCGGACAGTATTCGCATCGGCAAGATCTCCAAAATGAAGATGGAACTTGGACCCTTCGACGTGGGGATCTTTGTAGATACCCTCGAGCCGGCCAGTATTGAAAGTCGACGCCCTGCGAATCACGCCATGCACATCATAGCCTTTCTCTAAAAGTAATTCTGCCAAAAAACTCCCGTCTTGGCCGGTTATTCCGGTGATCAAAGCTTTTTTCATAAAAATAGTATTTAGTAATTTGTAATTAGTAAAAAATCGTCAATTACTAATTGCCAATTACCGATCATCAACACATCGGGCTTACTACCTTCTATGCCACGGGGGCAGAAATAAATCAAGCGTTGGAAAGACTATTTCGTTTTCTTTGTCGAACTTGCCACGAGCGCTAAATATTGAGCGAGCGCCTGTTTCGTCCTCTCGTCACTTGGCCATTGGCTTAAAATTTGATTCGCGATCTGGACCGAACCATCTATATTGCCCACCGTCCGATAGATATCAAACATGCCGTAGAGGAATTGCGGTCGTTTCGGACCGAGCGCTTGCCCCTCGCTGTAATATTTTCGTGCTGCCTCCAGATACTGTAGCGCGCGTGTCTTTGAGAATGCCAATTCATTCATCGTGCCCAAAAGGTACAGGTCCTGCTCGAAGCTCATCCCCCTCCCACGGGCGATGACCGGCGCGTATTTTTCCTCGATATATTTCATGATCCCGTCAATGACCTTCGGGTCATTCGTCTGTTGAAGAACCGAGACGACGTTATTGGCCGCGTTCCTCACGAGCTCTTCTTGTCCTATCGGCGACGGAATATCAAGCGGCTTAGAAAGCGTATCCTCGAAGTCCTGGAGCGAGTGCACGGAGCTCATGCTTCGTAACGCTTCGATAAAGGCCTGCGATTTCGCAAGCGGCAGATAATTTCCATACCATGCAATAAATAGAATTGCGACGGAAAACGCGATGCCGATGATCTTCCTCCCTATGCCATTGTTTGTTTCCTCTTGTGAATGATTTGCCATGGATATATGGATATAGCAATAAAAGCTTATTGTCCCGCTGTGTTGTTTTTATGAGCCGCTTGGCGAAGAGGAACGTCATGAGAAGAAATACCCTGGGCGGAATCGCCGCGGGAATAGAGGCAGTAATATCCGAAAGCAAAAAACGCGAAAAGGTTTATGTATACCGGGAGCACGTCGAAGATCGCGACCCCCTGCACCAGATAGCCAATGGGAAGCGCGACGAGAAGGCCTTTTTCCGTGGCGGAAAAATTCTGAGCATGCATCATCTTCCTTCCCAAAAATCCCATATATAAGAGGACAAAAATCCCGATATAGGTCGCAAGGCCCAGCACCCCCGTCTCGGCGAGATAATCAAAGTAAATGCTGTGAGCGCGGTCAAACCAGGTTTCTGTTGACTGCCCCGGTATGAAATGCCGCGGATCGAAATACTTATCGAACACCGTGCTGAAATTTTCCGGGCCCCACCCGAGAACAGGCCTCTCTTTGATCCCCTGCCACGCCGAACCCCACGTCCAAAAACGGGTGCTTGTCGTCGGATCTGCCAAGCTGATTTTTCCGGAAGTTATTGCATATGTCCCGGATGAAAAGGCGACCGCAACGAGACCCGCGAGCACCCACCACAAGAATTTTCGCTCGCGGGCAAATTCAACGATCGCTCCAGCGGCAAGCGCAAAGACGCCCAGCGCCACAAGCGGCTTGTCACCGATGGGAATATCGAACATTCTCCCTCCAGGGAATGACTGCAGCGATGGATTCAGCCGGAAATACACGAGCACTCCGCAAAAAATGAGGAGCACCGCGAGGATTCCAAGAGAAAGCAAACGGAACCGCGGCTTCATAAATCCGAAAAATACGAGAAAGACATACGCCGCGATTATAAGGCCCACAAAAGCACCGCGCGTTTGCGTGACCATGAAGAAAAGGAAGAGGAAAAATATCGGCACTCCGTATGTAACCGTTCGGAGCCACTGCAGAGAAAGTTTACTGGTTTTCCAAAGATAAAGAGCATAGAAGAGAGAGAACATGAGATATGGCGCGACATAAGCCGGATTTCCCAGCGAACCTTGAAAACGATTGGCAAGAGGCTTGTACCAGTCGGCCCCTCCTTGAACGGCTCCTTGATATTGGCTTATAAAGTTGGTCGCAATCCCGGTATCCGCCAGCACGCCATAGAGAATCATAAGTGTCCCCACCGCTAAAAACGTCTTAAAGAATAAGCGCCAATCCTCCTTCTTTTTGAAAAGGACAACAAGGAGCGAGAAAAAGACATAATAATGCAGCATTTCAAAGGCGCCTTCGCCGCGCTCGTAATTCGACCAAAACGCCGCGTGCGGATCGTAAGCGAAAAGAGAGGCAAGGAGAACGGCGAGTACGAATGCCGAAACCGCGACGAAAAGAGGCTTTCGGCAAGCCTCTCTTATGCGATGCCACGCCTCATCGCCATTCGATTCGAACGCCCACCAGAGAATAAAAAAAACGAGCGCAAGTTCCACCGAAAAACGGAAAAAATAATCTTTTCCGCCGATGAACGGGAAAAAAGTGGAGGTCATGACGACGACGGCGCTGAAGAGTGATACGTGAAGGAGGATTTTAGAGAATTTTAACAACATTTGCAATTAGTAATTAGCAACTGGCAATTTGTAATAGTTCGAATTACCAATTGCCAATTTCCATTTGCCGACTTTCTACCTTGCGTACTCGACGGCTCTCATTTCGCGGATGACGTTCACTTTTATCTCACCAGGATATTTTAACTCGGATTGCACCTTGTTGGCAATTTCTCGCGCGAGCTCAAGCGCGCGGAAATCGTCTATCTTCTCTGGTATCACGAACACCCTGAGTTCGCGGCCTGCCGAGATAGCATAGGCGCTCTTCACGCCCGGAAACTCCATCGCTATCTTTTCGAGGTCGCCCAGGCGCTTAATGTAAGTTTCAAGCGTTCCGCGCCGCGCTCCTGGGCGGGCGGCGGAGAGGATGTCGGCCGCAGCCACTACGTAAGCCTCGGGTGTCGCATACGGATAATCTTCGTGATGCGACTGCATTGCCTCAATGACCTTGGGGTTGATGTTGTACTTTTTAAGGATTTTCATGCCGAGATCGACGTGCGTCCCTTCAACTTCGTGATCGATGGCTTTGCCGATATCGTGAAGCAGGGCGCCGCGTTTCGCAACCTCCACGTTCAAACCCAATTCTCCGGCCATCATTCCCGAAAGATACGTCATTTCAAGCGAATGCGTGAGGACGTTTTGCCCATAGCTTGTGCGGAAATGGAGCCGCCCGATAAGCTGCAGTATCTCTTTCGGCAAATCGAACACGCCGACCTCCTGGGCCGCCGCTTCTCCGATCTCCTGCGTGCGTTTGGTGAGCTCCAATTTCGCTTCCTCAACCTTTTCCTCGATCTTCGCCGGCTGGATGCGTCCGTCTTTGATCAATTTTTCGAGCGCAAGCCGCGCGATCTCCCGCCGGAACGGGTCGAACGAAGAAATGATGACGCTGTCCGGTGTTTCGTCGATCACGAACTCCACTCCCGTCGCACGCTCTAGCGCGCGGATGTTCCTGCCCTCGCGGCCGATGATCTTCCCTTTGATCTCTTCATCATGAAGCTGAAATATCGTCGTCGTGATCTCCGAAACGTGTGAACGCGCGTATCGCTGGAGTGCGGTCGTGATGATGTCCGCCGCCTTCTTTTCGACTTCATCGCGATTCTCTTTGTCGATCTTCTCAATAAGGCGCGCAAGGTCCTGCCCGCGGTTTTCTTTCATCTGACGAACAAGCTCTTCTTTCGCTTCCTCCATGGAAAGATGGCTCACTTTCTCCAGCCGCGATTGGATCTCGTCCCGTAGCGATTTCACCTCCGTCTCTTTGCTCAAGAGCGCCTCTTCTTTCGCCTTAAGTGCGCGTTCGTCGGCGCTCAAGGCGCTCAGTTTTTTATCGAGCGACTCCTCCCGCGTGAGGACCCGCGATTCCAGGGCATCTATTTCCTTCTTCCTCGCCCGTTCGTCGCTCTTGAGCTCAACCAAAAGCGAGGCTGCTTTGTCTTTCGCCTCAAGCACGATCTCTTTCGCCTTAGCCCCCGCCTCCTCGGCCAACTTTTGGACGCGAGCCTCGACCGAACCTAATTTTTTAGCTGCTAAGAATTTCCTCGCCAGGTATCCCAAGCCAAACCCGACCGCAACTGCGGCCAACGCGTATGCGATGCTCATAATGGTTATAATGTATCCCCAAATTCTTCATATGAATTTTTTAGGAATATTTGATGACTTTTAGTACGCTTAAATTTTAACGCAAACGGGGCACATTAGTCAATAACTAAAAAACCTTTTAAAATAGAGGCATGCAGAGCAGTAGAACTTCGACGGGAGTATTATTTGATCATTTCATCCTGCAAACGGGGCGAAAGGCCGTGCTTAGATCAGAACCCATCTCAAAAATAGTTTCTTTGCTTAAAATGGTCATTTTCGGCTGCGAACCACTCATCCCTCCTCGAAGTAGCCTTGCTGCACCGGAGCCTGCCCTCGCAAAGGCGAGGGTCGGGCTTCCTGCCTGCCAGCAGGCAGGCGCGGTTCTCGCTCACTTGCCCGCCAGCAGCCAGGGAAAATTCCTCATTTTATTTCAAAGTCCTATTTTTGAGATGGGTTCCAGTTAATCAAAACGCGATATCCCGCTTAGCGAGATAATCGCAGTTCCACTTCTCTGTATGCAGAAACGATCCGTAATCCTCGTAATCCTCGACGGCTGGGGCATCGGCCGGAACGACGAATCAAATCCGATCCACGTGGTCCAACCAAAGAGCCTCAAGTGGCTTGAGGAAAATTTTCCGATGACCTCCCTCCAGGCCTCGGGGATCTCGATAGGGCTCCCGTGGGGCGAGGTCGGGAACAGTGAGGTGGGGCACTTAACTTTAGGCGCCGGGAAAGTCCTCTATCAGTACTATCCTAAGATCACAATGGCGATCCGGGACGGGACGTTCTTCGAGAATGGGCCGTTCAAGGACGCGTTCGCGCACGCGCGGAAAAATAATTCCGCAGTGAATTTTGTCGGGCTTCTAAGCAGAGGGAACGTGCACGCCTCGCTTGAACACATCGAGGCGCTCCTTAAGATGGCCAAGATGGAGAAGATGGAGAACGTGAAACTTCACCTCTTCAGCGACGGGAAAGACAGCCCGCCACGGACAGTCCTTAACTTCCTCGAGGAAATGCCAAAGGAAAAATTGGCAACCTTGACCGGCCGCTATTACGCAATGGACCGGAACGGCGCCTGGCGCCTCACAGAAACTGCGTACGAAAATCTCACTACCAACTCCGCGGGCCAGCTTGTGAGCGATCCTCGGCCCCTCATCGATGCGACGTTTAAGAAGGGACTTACCGAAGAATACTTGCCTCCGATGCGCTTCGGCGATGATGTGTCTATAAAGGACGGCGAATCTGTCATCTTCTTCAACTACCGCGAAGATAGCATCCGCCAGCTCGCCGAGTCATTCATCGTCCGGGGGTTCGATAAATTTCCCTCAAAAAAATTCCAGGATCTTCATATCGTCACAATGTCCCACTATCGCGATGATTTCAACGTACCCGTTGCTTTTCCGGCGGACAAAGCAGAAAAGCCGCTCGGTGAGGTGCTAAGCGAAGCGGGCAAGAATCAACTACGGCTCGCGGAGACCTATAAGTACGCTCACGTCACCTACTTTTTCAACGGCCTGCGGGAGCCGCCGTTCAAAAACGAATTCCGCGCGCTTATCCCTTCGCTCCAATCGCCGCACCCAGAGGAACATCCGGAGATGATGGCCAAGGCCATCACGGACCGCCTGATCGAAGCGACGCAAACCCACGCGTTCGATTTCGTGCTCGTGAATTATTCGAATGGCGATACGATCGCGCATACCGCGGACTACGACGCGGGACTCCAAGCCGTGCGCGTGATCGACGAAGAAATCGGCCGGCTTATCAAGGTTGCGATCAATCCGGAAACGCTCCTTATTATCACCTCCGACCACGGGAACGTGGAGGAAATGCTCAATCCCACGACCGGTCTTCCCGAGAGCCAGCACGACCCGAGCCCCGTGCCCTTCTACCTCGTGGCCCCCGAATTCCGCGGCAGAAAATTCACGAACTCGGGGAACCCGGCGACGGAAACTCTGGGTTCGCTCGCGGACGTCGCTCCGACGATACTCGAAATAATAGGCATCCCCCAGCCTCCCGAGATGACCGGGCACAGCTTGCTTGAATCTCTAATATAGCTTTTAGCTGATAGCTTTTAGAGAAATCACTAACACCTAGAAGCTAACAGCTAAAAGCTAAAAGCTCTATAATTAACAACATGCATTGGCTCTGGAAACTCATCATTGCCGTCCTTGGGAATGCCTTGGGGCTCTGGTTGGCGCCGAGATATATACCCGGATTCACTATCACGAGCGGACTATTGACCCTTCTCGTCCTTGCGTTGACTCTTGCCATCCTAAACTTTATCTTGAAGCCGATCTTAACGCTTATTTTGGGACCAATTATCATCCTCACGCTCGGCTTAGGACTCATTATTGTGAACGCGCTCATCCTCTATATTCTTGACAAATTCTCCGCAAACATTACGATTGGAAGCATTCCGGCCCTCATATATTCCACAATCCTTATAGGACTCATAAACTTTCTATTTCATCTGATTCCCTGAAAACAAAAAAGGTGTTAGGTGCTAGGTTTTAGGTGCTAGATCCTAAAACCTAAAACCTAAAACCTAAAACCTATGTTCTTAGCCATCATCCAGATCGCTATCGCAATCCTCATCGTCGTACTCATCCTCCTCCAGGAACGCTCTGCGGGACTTTCCGGCATTTTCGGCGGCGAGGGAGGCGGGTTTTATCAGACGCGGCGGGGCCTAGAAAAGATCATCTTCACCTCAACAATCGTGCTTGCTATTGTCTTCGTGGGTCTTGCAGTGTTTCAACTGGTGTACGGAAAGTAAACACAGGTTTTAGGTGTAAGGTTTTAGGTTTTAGGCACTAACACCTAACACCTAGAACCTAAAACCTATTTTGATGCTAAAAAAGATCTTTTTTTCATTCACAAGGCGGGAACGGATCGTATTTCTCCTTTCGGTTCTCGCGGCGCTCGCGAGCGGCGGCGCGCTTGCGGGGATAGTAATCAAGGCGTCAACACGGGCCGTGCCGGCCTCGGGGGGCGAATACACAGAAGGCGCGGTTGGACAGCCCATCTACGTAAATCCCGTGATCGCGTCGACCGAAATAGACAAGAGTCTAGCGCGGCTCGTCTTCAGCAACCTCGACGATCTCGCGGATAAGATCGACGTTTCCCCCGACGGCAGAACCTGGAAAGTACGATTGAAGGAGAATGCGCGCTGGCAGGACGGCGAGAAGCTCACAAGCGACGACGTCATCTTCACCGTACAGAAGATCCAAGATCCGAATGCCTCCTCTCCGCTTTCGAACCTCTGGCAAGGGGTCGCGGCACAGCGCCTCTCGGAACTCGAACTCCAATTCAGTTTGATCAACCGCTACGCTTTCTTCGGCGACACGGTAAAAAATCTGTACGTCATTCCGAAGCATCTCTTTGTGAACACCCCTCCAGCGAACTGGAAACTGTCGGACTATAATTTGAAGCCTGTCGGCAGTGGTCCCTACGCGTTTTCAGATTACAGCAAACGCCCCGATGGGTTCATCTCAACGTATAAACTCCAGGCGTGGGACAAGTATTTCGGCAACAAAACGCTAATCGAAAATTTTGATTTTCGGTTTTTCTCGCAAACGGACGACCTCGTGAAAAACTTTAACTCCGGCGCGATTGACGGCATCGCCGGCCTTATGCCGCAAGACCTTGACGGAGTGAAGCGTCCTTACGAGCTTCTTTCTTTCAAATTGCCAAGTTATTACGCCGTGTTTTTAAATCAAAGCAAGAGCGTGCCGCTTAAAGACGCGGCCGTGCGGCAAGCGCTTTCCTTTCTCGCCGACCGAAGCGCGCTCATCCAGGCGGCGCTCGCAGGCCATGGCGCGCCCGCTATAGGTCCCATCCCCGAAGGGACGTCGTATTTTGATTCCGACATCGCAAACACCACTACTACGTCGTTTGACGCCGCGAGCTTACTTGCTTCAGCAAGCACTACGCTTAACGCCGCCGGCTGGAAAATGGACGCTGATGGCGTACGCAAAAAAACCGTGGGCACCGAAAAAGTTCCGCTTGAGCTCACGCTCACGATTCCGCAAATCGACTTCCTCGTCACAACCGCGAATCTCCTCGGCGACTCATGGCGAAGGGCCGGGTTCAAAATAAATCTGAACGTCGAGCTCCCCGACGACGTTGCGCGGACGGCGATTAAGAACCGTGATTACGAAATGCTCCTCTTCGGAAATGTGCTGGGGCATAGCGGGGACCTTTATTCTTTCTGGCACTCCTCCCAGCGTTTTTATCCAGGACTGAACCTCGCGCTCTACAACAGCAAGAGCGCCGATATCCTGATCGAATCCATCCGCCAAGAACTTGACGGTGCGAAGCGTAAGGCGGAATTCAAGAAGCTCCAGGATGCGATTGTAGGAGATATACCGGCAATATTCCTCTATTCTCCGGATTATCTGTATGTGGCGGACAAAAACCTTCACGGCGCGGAGGGCAGCTCCATCGCGGAACCCGCGGACATCTTCACGAAGGTAAATCAGTGGTATCTGAAGACTGCGATGGTGCTGAAGTAGCTCGTAAGCTCTGTGGCTCGTAAGCTCGTAAGCCGCTCAACGTTTTGACCACCGTCATCCCGGACTTGCCTGCCCGCCCCTGGCGGGATCCGGGATCCAGGACCTGGATCCCCGCTAGAGCCCGTCCCGTACCGCGATACGGGACGGGGACGAAGAAATAAAGCCCCTTGACTTTATTTCTTCGTCTGCTACAATGAACTTAATCTTGATTAATTCCTCCTTTGCTAACCTACTCGATGAAATTAAGCTGGTTTAAAAACCTGCGGGTTTAAGTCCTCAGCTCGCCTTGCCACCATGGTGGAATAGCGGATCCCGCTTAGCGGGGCAGGCGCGCAGATACAAGACGCTACAAAAGGGCGGGTGGTGAAATGGCATACACGTAGGCTTCAGGAGCCTATGACCGCAAGGTCGTGAGGGTTCAAGTCCCTCCCCGCCCACTAAGGCGTAAAAATCAAATGATAAACAGGGAGGGATTTGAACGGGAAAGGGGTCGGGGAAACGGGATCCCCGCCTTCGCGGGGACAAGGTTTCTCTATAAGAAGGATGCTGGAAATTGACAGCGAGACAAAAATGTCCCCGCCCACAGACTAAAAAGACTGAAGTGACGGCCTGCCACAAATAAATTTAAAAATTAAAGATAACTAAATGACTCCGAAAAAACCGGAAATCACGGAACGACCTACATTGGGTGAGGCTCACGCTACAGAGCGGCCGCACATCAAGCCGCCCGCAATCCCCAAACGGCCTGCCCGCCGACCTGCCCGCCAAAGCTTCAGCGTCGGCGGGAGCTTCGGCGAAGGCGAGACGCCTCCGCCCACGCGCGAGCGGCGTTTTGGTCCGCCGATCGCGCGGACAAGCGCCCACGGCACAAAAGCGGGGGACACCGACGCGCCGCTTCGCTTCGTGCCATTGGGCGGACTCGAAGAAGTAGGAAGAAACTCCATGTTTTATGAGTATAAGAATGAGATCGTGATCATCGACCTCGGGCTTCAGTTCCCGGAAGAGGAAACACCCGGCATCGACTACATCATCCCGAACGTTACCTACCTCGAAAAGAAAAAGCAGAATATTCAGGCAATCATCCTCACGCACGCCCATTATGATCACATCGGCGGCCTTCCACATGTGATCGGCAGGCTAGGTAATCCCCCGATCTACGCGACCTCGCTCACAAAAGCGATCGTCGAGAAGCGGCAAGATGATTTCCCGAACAGCCCGAAATTGAACATCCAGATCGTAAAGAGCGGCGATAAAGTGCGGCTCTCGAACTATTTCGACGCCGAATTTTTCGGCGTGCCGCATACCGTTCCCGAAACGACGGGCGTGGTTCTCAAAACTCCCGTTGGCAACATGGTGCATTTTGCGGACTTTAGAATCGATTATGACGAAAAAGGAGTAGCACATGGGCTTGAGGAATTTGAACGGATCGGAAAAGAAGGCGTCCACACCTTCACGATCGACAGTACGAACGCGGAGAAAGAAGGTCACACTATATCCGAGAAAACCGTTGAGAAAAACCTCGAGGACATTTTCCGCAAAGCCGAGGGCCGTATCATCGTTGCCACGTTCGCCTCTCTCCTCACGCGCATCGCCGAAATAATAAAAATCTCGGAAAAACTCGGCCGGCGCGTGGCTCTTTCCGGATATTCCATGAAAACGAACGTCCAAATTGCGCAGAACCTTGGATTCATTAAGGCCAAGGAAGGCACGATCATTTCGCTCGAAGAAATAAGCAAAATCAGGGATGAAAAACTCCTCGTTCTCTCGACGGGCGCCCAAGGAGAATCGAACGCGAGCTTAATGAGAATCGTGAACGGCGAGCACCGGCAGATCAAGATAAAACCGGGCGACACCGTGGTGCTTTCCTCGTCGGTGATCCCGGGAAATGAAAAAAGCGTTCAGGTCGCGAAGGACAACCTCTCGCGCCAAGGCGCCATCGTCTATCACTCGGCCCTCATTGACATCCACTCATCGGGCCATGCCCCAAAAGAAGATTTGAAACTCGTGATGAAGCTCATTAATCCGAAATTTTTGGTGCCCGTGCACGGCTACTACTTCATGCGTGCGGCAAATGCGCTATCGGCGCGAGAGGTAGGGATCCCAAAGGATCATGTGATGCTCATGGATAACGGCCAGGTCGCCGAACTCGGCAAAGATAGTTTCAAAATCACAAAAGAAACAGTACCGGCATTCTATGTGATGGTTGACGGCCTCGGCGTGGGAGACGTGGAGGAAGTCGTTCTCCGCGACCGGATGGCCTTATCACAGGAAGGCATGATCGTGATAATCCTCACCATCGACCGCGATAAAGGAAAGGTACTCAAGAGTCCCGATATTATCTCGCGCGGGTTCATTTACCTAAAGGAGAACGGCGAGGTGATCGAGGCGATCAGGAAGAAGATCCGCGACCTTATGCAACGCCTGCCAAGCTATCAACCCGTCGAGCCGGACTATATAAAAACCTTGGTGCGCGACCAGATCGGCCAGTTCTTGTACAATAAAACGAGGCGAAGACCCATGATTCTTCCCGTTGTTATAGAGATATAAGTCCGACCTGCCCTGAGCGACTTGTCCTGAGTGGAATCGAAGGGTGATATTGCCGGTCATAATTAAAATTAGTCAGCGCGTCACCCCGGCGAAGGCCGGGGTCCATGCTTCCAAATCAAAAGCCGCAACTTGCGGTTTTTGTGTTAGAATTGGAATTATGAAAAGAAGCGCCTTCGCCAATCTTCTTGCCATCCTCGTTGTCGTAATTGCCATTTTGGGCGCAGTAGGCGCCTATGTGGTGTTGAGCAAAAAATCAAACATCCCATCGCCGAGCGTAACCCTTCTTTCGCCACGGGGCGGGGAGGAGCTTTGCATTGGTGATTTTTCCCCCATCACATGGTCAGTAACTGGCGCTGATGCGTTTTCTCGCGTTTCAATAGGCATTCAAAGTGGTGCCGGCGGATCCGTTTTCTATATTGATCACGTATCCGCAACGTACGGCGCAACAAGCACTCCCGGAAATGGAATATATCCATGGATTGTCGGCAGTACACTTGAAACAAAAAGAGCTCTGTCGGCACAGTATAACCTCGACCCAGGATCACAATACAGAATAATTCTTACGGCTCTTATTGATGAAAAAACCGGGGCGGGATCGGACCCAACCAAGCCTAACCCGTATATCCAGATTTCGGACTCAAACAAAACCCCTTTTTCGCTTATACGGTGTGAACAAAAAACCACAGAAGGCGCGGCTCCGCAAAACATATTCACCGCCGCTCCTACTAGCACTACTGCTCTCACACCGGAAGAAACTAGAGACAGAATAAGGGATAGACAGCTGAGACAAATTCAATTAGCGCTTGAGCTTTATTTCAACCAACACAGTGGATATCCCGTGAAGTTGTCGGATACAAACCAGTTTCTTGAGTATCCAGACGCACCAAAAACAACCGATGGCTTCTCTTATAGCGTTGCGCCAAACAAACAGAATTATCATCTTGGAGTAACGTTTGAAAACAGTTCGAGTAGCGGCTTAGAGAGGGACAACGATTTTGATTCTTTAAAAGCCGGCTGGCAAAACGGTTTTAATGGCGCAGACAATAAACCGTGTGCCATACAAGATAAAGGAGTTTCCTGTTACGATCTTACAGTGCCCTAAACAAAGCCAATCGTTTCGTCACATCGCCGCTCGATGATTTTGCCGGTGGTGATAGAGATTTAGGCGTTACGGATTTCCCGCGGCAGGACTTGTCCCCGGGAGGGAGATTAGCGGAATCTCCCTGGTATGGTTGGGGGTGGCGTTGTCTGCGATGACGATACAATCGGAATAAGCTTCATCGTTCCCACTATTTTGTCGATGGTTTCGTTGTCCGCGAGATCACCTTTGCTTTCAACGCGCTCGGTGGTACCAGGCGTCCAACCCTTCAGCATGCCGTTGTTATACATTCTCGCAATATCATAGATCATCTTTTCGCTTTGGAAAGTAATGGTATCTCTACTTAGTAGCTGATTATCAGCAATGTAAATCTCAATTGCATCATATCCCAAAAACTTTATCGACGAAGTTGTTGCATAACCTGCATGCGACGATCTGACGTTCGCGACCACGGAATCTGCAAAAGACGATGCGCTTGTAGCGCCTGGTGGAACGGGCGGGAATGCCTGGATATAAAGTGATGCAAGCGATCCTTCTCTAGTCGGATTGGCAGAAAACCAATTGCCGGTGCCACTTGCTTTGAAATTCTGGGGGTATAAAACAGAGAAACCATACTCAGAAGAAGTATAAGTGCTCCATCCGTCCGTATTTGTGGGGGAAACCGGAGGAGAAGGCGGTTTGTAAGGAGGCGCGTTTGGCGCAACGGCAGATTCTTTTTCGGTCTGCGAAAATTGCTGATTGATCAAGAAAAGTGGCCGAGAAATTATGTAGAGGAAATAGCCGAATATTCCCAAGGGCACAATGAAAAGCACGAGGCCGGCTATCGCCCACTTCCTTTGGACGCGCTTGAATTGTTCGACGCTTTCCCATCTTTTGTTCTGCCAGGCCCACCGATTTCCTTTCGCTCCCAGCACGAAGGGCATAATGACATTGAGGACTGGCACGATAGCAAGCAGGGCAACATAAGTTCCGTTAAAAACTCCCCAGGCGGCATTGAGAAAAAATGCGCCCCAGTTCCATCCTCTGATTTCAGGGGGTATTGTTGCCGATACTCCGCCTCCGGAAGTATTTTCCCCGTTCTGAGGGAGCATTTGGTCTATAGCTTCCATGTTGATATAATTATACCAAAACATGTCCAAACCCATCCTCGTTTCCGGCATCCAGCCAACGGGCCGCCTCCATATCGGCAATTACCTGGGCGCCCTCAAAAATTTCGTTGATCTCCAAAACTCCGACAAATACGATTGCTACCTTTTTATCGCCGATTTGCATTCTTTAACAGAGAATTTCAATCCGAAAGAGAAATCAAAGCAGATATTGGAACTTATGGCGGATTTTTTGGCAGCCGGACTCGATCCGAATAAATCTACGATTTATCTCCAATCGCAAATTCCGGCGCACAGCGAACTAGCATGGATCTTGAATACAATCACGCCGATGGGAGAACTTGAAAGAATGACTCAGTATAAAGACAAAACAAGTCAGCAAAAAGCGAACATAAACGCGGGCCTTTTTGATTATCCTGTTCTCATGGCAGCAGATATTCTCATTTATAGTCCGCAAGTTGTTCCTGTGGGTGACGACCAACTACAACATCTAGAAATTACACGGACAATAGCACGCAGATTTAACAACAAATTCGGCGATACCTTCATCGAACCGAAACCAATCCTTACAAAGACCCCCCGAGTGATGAGCCTCAAAAACCCCGAGCATAAAATGTCGAAATCGGATCCACAAAGTTGCCTTTTTCTTGATGATCCGCCTGAGGAAATCAAGATGAAAATTGCGCGCGCGACGACGGACTCGGAATCGAAAATTTCATATGACCCGGAGAAAAAACCCGGTCTCTCGAATCTCATTGAGATATACGCGGCCTTGACAGGCATGGAACCAAAGCTTGTCGCCGAAGAGTTTGCGGAGAAGAACTATTCTGAATTCAAGGGCGCGCTTGCTGAACTCGTCTCGGAATATTTCTCTGACTTTCGCAGGAAGAAAAAGGCACTTCTTACAAAGCCGGGGGCGCTCGCCGAAATCTTGAGGGATGGTTCAAAGAGAGCAGCTGTGGTCGCGAACAAGAAAATCACCGACGTGAAAGAGAAAGTCGGTATCGCTATCTGATCAGATTTTCCGTATCGCAACCCAAACATCCTGATTCTCAATCTTAGTCGCCTGTTCCGCGTCGAATTTTTCTGACTTTCTATACTCAATCGATCTTGCTCCGACGTCGGACTTGAGAAGAGCTTCATTCGCAGTGATCGCGTTCTTTATTTCGGCAGGACCGTTGAACATCACTGTTATCCTGCCTTTCGGCTCGAGCCCCGCGCGCTGCCGCAGTTCCTGGATCATTCGCGAGACCTCTCGGAGAATTCCCTCGCTACGAAGCGCTGGAGTAACCACGGTATCGAGCTCGACATCTTCTTTCAGCTTCTTGTCGAAAATGATGCCCTTGACGTTGATTTCTTCGGCCAAAATCGCGAGTAGATCTTTGTTTCGGATTTCGGATTTCGTGCTTCGAATTTTGAGCGAGGCAAGTGGTTGCCGAGTTTTGATTCCCGCTTCCGCCCGCTTCGCGAGGCCTACGCTCGCAAGTCTCCTGGCTTCGGCCATATCTTCGATCAATTTTGCGCTCAAGGATTTCTTTCTAGCTGCCGGCCAATTCTCAAGGTGCACCGATTCAAGTGGTCCGAAATGCTCATAAAGTGATTCAGCGAAGAACGGCGTGAATGGAGCGAGTAATTTTGACGTTTCGCGGAGAACAAAGCCGAGAGTCGCGGAGGCGGCTTTAAAGTCGGCCTCACTTGTCGAGCGCCCTCCTTCGCTAAGGCTACGGCGGGCAGGTTGCAGCCTTCGTCGCGAACGGCGGATGTACCACCGCGAAAGATCGTCCACGAACGTTTCGATCACGAGCGCGGCTTCACGGATCCGATATTTTTCGAGATTCGCAGTCGCCTCCTTAATCACATGATCAAGTCGTGCGAGAATCCATTCGTCAAGAACGTGCCTGACAGATGGCGGCTTCTTAAGATTCCCTGGGGCTGCGTATGTTTTATAGAACGCAAGCGAGTTCCAAAGAATCAAATGCATCTTCCGATACGACTTCACGATATCCGCTTCGTCAAAGTTTCTCGATTCTCCGAACGGAGTCCCAGTATAGAAATACCAGCGTACGGCGTCGACGCCGTATTTATCGATTATGGAGAACGGCTCGACTATATTCCCCTTTGATTTCGACATTTTTTTGCCAAACTTGTCGTTGATGAGACCGAATGTAATTACATTCTTGTATGGCGCCTTATACCCTAAGGCCGTCGCGACCGCGAGAAGCGTGTAAAACCAGCCGCGCGTCTGGTCCATCCCTTCGGCTATGTAGTCCGCGGGGTATTGTAGTTCATGGTGCATAGTGCGTGGTTCATGGTCTTTTTCTTTCCGAACCATGAACTTTGAACCATGAACCGCGAATGGATAGTGAGCCTGCGCGAATGGCATCGCGCCCGAGTCATACCAGACATCCGCTACCTCTTTTACGCGCCGCATTTCACTGCCGCACTTTTTGCACGGTAACGTGATCGCGTCGGCAAACGGCCGGTGGAGATCTACCTCGCCGGAATCATTCCGGGGAACTATCTTAAAATCGAGTTTCCATATTTCTGCAAATCCGATAGAATCCTTTCCTTGCTTTTTTCTCTCTCTTCTTTCTGCAACCGCGCGTTTCTCGCTCCAGCCCTCGGCAGCGTGAAAAAGCATCCAGATCGGATATTCATGGCTCACTATCAAGATATTTTTATTCCTGTGTTTTTTCTCCGTGTCTTGAATAAATTCCCACATGCGCGTCCGAAGCTCGCGAAGCGTTTCGCCTCCTTCCGGTTTTTTTTCAAATCTCTCTTCATACGTAGGGAACATCTCACGATATTTTGATCCGTGGCAGCCATCCAGAACACCGAGATGAATTTCCCGCAGACGCCTATCGAAAGTAATCTCTTTTACTCCCAAAGCGGTAGCTGTCATTTCTGCAGTTTCCCGCGTGCGCATGATATCCGAAGAGAACACGATATCTATCTTTTTCTTGCCGAGGCCGTTCGCGAGTTTTTTTACCGAAGCTTCCACCTGTTTTCTGCCCTGCGGGGTCAGATGAAACTCGCCTTTCCCGCCATCGATCAGCCGGAAAATGTTCGATTCTGCTTCCCCGTGCCGCATCACCCAATAGCGATTATTTGGGCCGCCCGCCTTTGCGCTCAGTTCCTCGAGACTGCCCACGACCTCGATTCCTCCGCATCCGCCAGCTGGCGGACTGCATTCCCAAATCGGGAGCGGCGTTCCCCAATAGCGCTCGCGCGAGAGGTTCCAATCTTTCACTTCACGCAGCCACTCGCCGAAACGGCCCTCTTTTATGTGTCCGGGGATCCAGTTGATGCCTTTGTTCGAAGTTAAGAGTTTGTCACGCAGTTTCGACATGGCGATGAACCAGGACGTGCGGGCATAATAAAGAACCGGCGTGTCGCACCGCCAACAATATGGATATTCATGCGTGTAGGATTCGATCCTCAGCAAATTTTTGTTCTTGCTAAGATGTCTTAATATCTTTTCTTCGGTTTCTTTTGATTTTACGTAAAGCCCTCCGACTCCGGGAACTTCGGATTTGAATTTCCCCTCTTCGTCAACCGTATGATGCTCGGGCAACCCGATTTTCTTACCGAGCCGGTAGTCGTCTTCTCCATACATCACCGCAGTGTGTACCACTCCTGTGCCATCGGTCGTCGTCACGAAATCCGCGTCGTATATTCTGTACGATTTTTCGTTTTGCAACGCGGGGATTTTGAAAAGCGGCTCGTATTCGATGCCAATCAAATCTTTTCCCAAAAATTTATGTTCTTCGCTTTCTGTCCTGATAACAATTTTAACCGGATCGCCGGAGAGGACGGCAAGGCGTTTCTCTGCCAGAATTTGCCACTCATTCCCAGATCTTCGAGCAAGATATCGAATATCCTTTCCCACTGCAAGCGCGACGTTGCCGGGAAGCGTCCACGGCGTCGTTGTCCACGATAAAATATAAGTTTTATTGTCCGTCGTGAAATTGCCGATCTTCTTCCCCGACTTCAACTTAAATTTCACATACACCGAATTATCCGTAGTCTCTTTATATCCCTGCGCGAGCTCATGCGAAGAAAGCGCCGTTCCGCAACGGGTACACCATGGAACCACTTTGTGGCCTTTATACAAAAGCTTATTCTCCCAGATTTTTTTCAATGTCCACCAGAGCGTCTCTATATATTCCGGTTCATAGGTCACGTACGCATTCTTGAGGTCGAGCCAGTAACCGATGCGGCGCGTCATATTTTCCCATTCGTCTTTATAGAGCCACACTTGCTCTTTCGCTTTCTGGTTGAAAAGCTTTATGCCGTACTTCTCTATATCTTTTTTTGATTTAAAACCCAGCGCTTTTTCAGCGGCCATCTCAACCGGAAGCCCGTGCGCGTCCCATCCGGCTTTGCGAGGCACGTAAAATCCTCGCATGGTTTTGTAGCGCAAAATCACGTCTTTCACTACGCGAGCGAGCACATGGTGGATCCCCGGCTTTCCATTCGCATACGGCGGGCCTTCGTAGAATACAAAGGTTTTAGCTTTTAGCTTTGAGCTTTTAGGCTTATTTCTTGCCAAGCTTTTCTCAAAAATCTGATTTTCTTTCCAAAATTCCAGTATTTTTTCTTCGGCTTTTGGCAAGTTGAATACTTCAGGCATAAAATCAGGTTTTAGGTGTTAGGTTTTGGGTGCTAGGCTACGGTCGCTAGTATATATAAAATATCAGAAAATCGCCGAAATTCAAAGCTTAAACTACGTAACACTTTTTCACGGCCGTGAAAAAGTGTTACGCAGTTTAAAATTATGGCAAACGGTCAAATCTCTTCGAGAACCTCAATCCCCAAGAGGCCGAGGCCATTTTTCAGGGTCTCCGCGGTGGTTGTTACGAGCGCAAGGAGCGCGGTCCGCCGGGCGGCGGATTCCTCTTTGAGCACCGGCGTTGTCTCGTAGAGGCGGTTCGCGAGCGCTGCCAATTTATAGAGATAGTTCGCAAGCGTGCTCGTCGCCAAGGATTCACCGCTCCGCATAACCTCACTCGGAAATTCCATGATCTTCCGGATGAGCTCGAGTTCGATATCAGAATTTAGTAATTGGTAACTGGTCGTTGGCAATTCCCCATTTTCCATTTTCCATTTACCATTTACCTTACGTAAGATGCTTTTGAGCCGCGCGTACGTGTACTGTAAATACGGCGCACTGTCGCCCGTTAAATCAAGCATCTTCTCCCAATTGAACGCGATGTCGGAATTCCGATTTTCTTTTAGATCGTTGTATTTTAAAGCGCCGACGCCGACGGCTTTTGCGATCTCGTCTTTTTCTTTCGCAGAAAGTCCCTGATTCTTTTTTTCAACGATCTCTCTTGCAAGACGAACCGATTTTTCGAGCACTTCCTTTAGCAAAATCGTGCCCCCTTCGCGCGTCGCCAATTTTTTCCCGGATTCACCAAGCACCAGGCCATATTTCACGTGCCGCAATTCAGCCTTATCCAACCGCAGAATTTTCGCCACTGCAAAAAGCTGCTCGAAATGAAGTGATTGTTCGTTTCCAACGACGTATAGGATTTTTACCGGCTCATATTTTTCGAGCCGATATTTCAGATTGGCTATATCGCGCGTGAGATAAAGGCTCGCGCCGTCGGATTTCTCAATGAGGGCCGGCGGCAATTTGAACGCGTCAAGCGAGATTACGGTCGCTCCTTCGCTTTTTTTGGTAATTCCCTTTTCCCGCAGTTCCTCGACGAGCGGGCCCATATCTTTTTCAAAAAAACTTTCGCCAACATAGGTGTCGAAACGGACGCCCAGAGTTCTATAGATCCGATCGAGCTCCTTGAGCGATTCCTTTTTGAACCACTCCCACAATTTTCTATTTTCCCTGTCGCCACCCTCAAGTTTTTTGAACTCTTCCTGTCCACGCGCGTCAAGCTCGGGGTCTTTCTTCAATTCTTCGTGAAAACGCACGTAAAGTTTTTGGAGTTCGTCAATCGGGCTTTCCTCGACGGCCTTTTTATCGCCCCATAATTTATAGGCGGCGATGAGCTTGCCGAATTGCGTCCCCCAGTCGCCCAAATAGTTCCAACGAACCACCTTGTATCCCAAATATTCGAGAATGTTCGCCAAGGCATCGCCGATGATCGTAGTGCGTAAATGCCCCACATGCATCATCTTGCCGATATTCGGCTGTGAATACTCGACGATCACGGTTTTGCCTTTGCCAATGACGCTCCTGCCATGTCCGTCCTTTCTTTTAAAAATAGCGGCAAGTTCGTCCTGGATCGCTTCTTTCGAAAGCCAGAAATTAATGAAGCCAGGGGGCGCAGCTTCCACTTTTTCAAAAAGATCTCTCGGCGCGGCGCTCTCGATCTTTCCTGCTAATTCCCGCGCGAGCTCAAGCGGATTTTTCATCGCCGTCTCTGCATGCCGCAGGGCAAAATTCGTGGAATAATGGCCGAAATTTTCCTGCTCCGGCACGAAGACCTCAACGCCCCTTTTCCCACCAATCGCCTTCTGTAGAATTTCTTCGATTTTCTTCTTCATCCTTTCTTTAAAAATAGCGCAAAAAGTCCCTGTTTACAATGATTTTCCGGGTAATGCTAGTCAAATGGTACAAGCGATAGCGATTTCTCTAAGTAGTATCTGGGATTTTTGAACATTTCCGGTGAGGAAAAACGGGCTTGGAATTCACTCACGTAATCGGGCAGCTTTTCGGGCGTCACGTGGTGGTA
>OBEQ010912267.1_pt1 | contig 45789 bp, 33 predicted proteins | sample 1670901 | NCBI WGS metagenome assembly OBEQ01 (sample SAMEA104232315, study PRJEB22302) | groundwater metagenome | biome: forest; feature: aquifer; material: groundwater | place: USA | collected 2011-08-07 | depth 5.4 m
CGGCGATCACTCCGTTAGGCAGCGATTGGTTGAGCGTGTTCAATAGACTCCAGCTAGGTAAAAATGGCATTCAGAAGATGGATGCTTGGGATGTTTACGATGACTTAAGAACGCGGCTTGCAGGACCGGTCAACGATTTTGAAATACCGGAACATTATACGCGACAACAGTTGAGAAGCATGGGGCGGGTCGCATTAATGGCGACACGAACCGCAGAACTGGCATTGTTAGATGCAGGCCTGCTGGATGACGCGGAAATTCGCAATGGAAAAATGGGCGTTTCATATGGTTCATCTTCGGGGACACCCACTGCGCTTGCTGATTTTGGTGGCATGGTTCTGCATAAAACGATGCATGGAATCAATGCGAACACTTATATTAAGATGATGTCTCACACCACCGCAGTTAATATCGGCGTATTTTTCGGTTTAACTGGACGCATCATTCCCACTTGTAGTGCGTGTACTTCGGGCAGTCAGGGGATTGGATATGCATACGAAGCTATTAAATATGGGCTCCAAACTCTTATGGTGGCAGGTGGTGCAGAAGAACTAGATGCCACACAGGCTGCAGTATTCGACACATTGTTTGCAACCAGTATTTTGAATGAGAAACCGGAAAAATCACCACGCCCATTTGATCGTGACCGCGATGGATTGGTAATAGGTGAGGGTGCTGGAGCATTGATCTTAGAAGAACTAGAGCATGCCAAAGCGCGCGGTGCAAAAATTTATGCTGAAATAGTTGGATTTCATTGCAACTCAGATGGTGCACATATAACACAACCTAATGCATCGACGATGCAAATGGCTATGGCAAAAGCATTAGAGATTGCGGCGATTCCGCCAGAGTATATTGGTTATGTTTGCGCTCACGGTACGGCAACTGACCGAGGAGATATAGCAGAGTCACACGCAACACATGCCGTCTTTGGCAATACCATTCCTATAAGCTCATTAAAATCTTACATGGGGCATACACTGGGTGCTTGTGGTGCAATCGAAAGTTGGGCAGCAGTCGAAATGATGAATCATGACTGGTACGCTCCCACCATTAATCTTGAAAATATAGACCCTAAATGCGCTGAACTGGATTATATTGCTGGGGAGGGCCGTAAATTTGAAAGTGAATATGTTATGAATAATAATTTTGCCTTTGGCGGCATTAATACATCACTCATTTTTAAGCGATGGAAGTAAATCCAATTAATTTTAATTGAAATTTAAAAAGAAAAAGGAGTTCTAAAATGAACCTATTAAAAAATTCATGTGCCATCTTTTGCTGTTTTGTCTTAGCCGTTGCAACTGCCCATGCCAGGGATGACAAGAATATGTATTCCATAGAAAAGGCGATGGTAGCCGCTGCAAAGGAAAATAAGCTCAACAAAGATATTAAGTTTTATTTTGGCAGCCAGTCACCTCCAAAAGTAACTACTTCAATTGAAACTACCACCACCAGTAGAAAAACGAATGCTTTTGGTAAATCTGACGAAGATGCGTGTAATTGGGCTTTTTTGTCTGCTCTTATTGCGCTTCAAGAGCGTGCGGCAAAAGTGGGTGGGAATGCAATAACAAACCTGCGCAGCAATTATAAAAATATCGAAGTATCTAGCGACACCGAATATGAATGTGGTACTGGAGCGATTATGGCGGGTGTTGCGTTTAAAGGTGAGATTGTGAAATTAGAAAAATAAGGTACTCAAGTATTGAGCCGGGCCAACTTTTTCGAGTGGCACCGGTTCTGATATTCAGCAGGCTTTATTGCGATGGAAATAAAGCAAATAGCTACAACTACCTCGAAGGTGGTAGAGGTAGAAAACATTTGCAGGATTGGGAAGCCCAAGATTAAATTGGATTTAGAGAAGGAGATTGTGACGAGAGGTAAATCAGGGTAGATAAAGCAGAAATGAATGACTCAGTCTACCCTCATGTTACTGCAATCATCTTATGGCTAGCTTTCGGTTATTCTTGTTTATCAGAAACTAAGTCATAGGTTACGTCAGGATTAAAGCCTACTGGCCAATAGATATATGCCAGGGGTGGCCAAAATATAGAGACGACACGGAAATTTGCGCGCAATTTCCCTTCTTTTATCGTTTGACCATCTTTTTCCAATCGGTAAGGAATACCTCCTTTTGGTGGTATGCCCATAGCTGTCCAGAAGAAAGGATTCGTTTCTACTGTTCCATCCGCACCCACTGTCACGGGTTCACTACGTTCGTAAATATATAACTTGGAATCTTCCGGAACCTTGAAATGCCCTGTTGTTGAACAACCGCTGAAAAAAATAATAGCAAAAACTAATAGTGAAAATTTATTAATTTTGTTCAATCTTAATACTCCCCTTTTTGATTTGTTGTTGAATCAAATAAACCACGAAGTTATTGGCCTACTGGATAGATAGCTCAAGTTGTTTGATTTTGCCAGCTTTGTTTGCAAATGTTGGTGTACACTATGTGCCTTCGCAAATTTCGTTATTTTTTTAATAATCTCGCGGTAGCAATACTCAAAAAAGAGAATTATTTCTCAATGGCCATTTAGAAATCCAACCGTCAGTAGTAATATTCGCCTCCGTTAGCTTGATCTTGTTTTAATTAAATCGCGGAACAACATAAAAGGAAAAAATCAATGCAGAAAAAAATACTGACAACAATTATTATTATGTCCTGCTTTTTATCTTCGGGATGTTCGATTAATCACTTTATTGCAGAGGACTATCCAGATTATTTACAAAATAATACTGGAACGATCTCTGACATGATGTTGCAGAGGCCTGCTACCTATACATTAAGTGATCGCACCTTGGCACACCGACATGAATTCCGCTCTTTTATGGCTGGTAGCGCGAATCTTTGGATTGTTGAATTTGGCAAAATGTTCGATTCATCGTTAAAATCTACAGATTATTCACCCTCATTCAAGCCAGGTACTGCTTCTGAATTGAAAATTAAATTTGATCTCGAACGTTATGAGTTTAAGAACTTTCAAACTTATATCACATTGAATGTCGACGTCGTTGACGGCGAAACCAATGTATTCTCTAAATCATACGACGTCGTTGGAAAAAACCAGGCTTCAAAAGTAGTTTTTACAGGAGTCTTTGGAATGAAGAATGCCGTACAACAATCGACTAAATTGGCCATTGATGAACTACTCATTAGGTTCCGCAAAGATCTAAAAGATAAAAATATTGCAATAATTGACTTTAGACCATTATTGGCGTTGAACTGAGTAAGACTCTCAATCCTTAACTTGGTTTGATCCTGCTAAAGAACCGGCATAAGGAAAAGGTAATGATTAAAAAAATACTAGTTTCACTTCTTCTTCTTATTATGGCCTGTGTTTTATTGTCTGCATGTTCAGTTAATCATTTTGTTGCTAAGGATTATCCAGATTATCTGCAAAATAATATCGGCCGCATAACAGGTATAGAGTTGAATAGGCAAGCGGCTTACACGATAAGTGAAAATACTTTTGCGCATCGAGTTGAATTCCGATCTTTTCGGGCTGGTAATAGACATCTTTGGATTGTTGAGTTTGGCAAGATATTGGACATGACGCTAAAATCTGCAGACTATTCATCATTATTCACACCCAACAACGCGTCAGAGTTGAAAGTTAATTTTGACCTTCAACGTTATGAGTTTAAGAATTTCCAAGCTTATCTCACCTTAAAGATTGATGTCGTTGACGGCGAAACCAATGTACTTTCGAAATCATACAATGCCGTTGGAAAAAACCAAGCTGCAAAAGTAATTTTTACTCGGTCATTAGGAATGAAGAATGCCATCCAACAGTCCACGAAATTGGCTATAGATGAACTGCTTAGTGAATTCTGCAAAGATCTTAAGATTAAAAATATTGCGATTGTTCAGTCAATTTAATCTTGAGCGAATCTACTGGATCTCATTTACATTGGACTAACCAGACTGATTTCCATCATACAACTTGAAGGGAACTATTTTAGTGGTTAATAAAGCAATATACACATATATGTGGAACATCACTGCATTGGTGCTCTGTGTGTATTTTCTATCACGTTTGGCGAGTGGCTTGCCGATCGAGAGCAACTTGCTTGCACTGCTACCCGCAACTGAAGCAGACCCGATTGTGGAAAAAGCTGTAGATACGTTTAGCGATAAGATGAGTCGACAAGTAGTCTTTCTAATTAACAGTGAAGACGAAGATGCCGCGAGGGCAGCTGCAGTTGTATTCCATGAGCGTCTTACCGAATCAGGATTATTCTCTGACATACTTTTTCGAATAGAAGAAAATCAACAGCGTAATTTGTACGATAGCTACGCTTCGCATCGAACAGCTCTGCTCTCTGAAGATGTTAGGTCCCAATTGCATAGTGGGCAGTACGAGCAATTAAAAAATCAGGCATTGGCAAAGTTATATAGCCCTGCTGCAGCGATGTATTCTGCGTTGTTGGAACGTGATCCTTTATTATTTTTTACGTCGTTCTTAAGCGAGCTGAGCTCTGCCACCAAGGGCTTTACTTTAGATCATGGCATGTTGGTCAAACGAGAAAATCAGAAACTCTTTATTTTAGTTTCAGGCACATTGGAAGCGGGCGTATTTTCTAGCGAACTCCAGCAACATTTTATCGAAATTTACCATTCGGCAAAGGAGTCAAGTAAAGCTAAGTTTCCCCAGGTTGAGATATTAACGACCGGGATGATTTATTATGCTGCAGAGGGCACTCAATCTGCACAACACGAAATATCGACCATTGGCCTAGGCTCGTCGCTGGGAATTGTTATCCTAATTCTCCTGGCTTTTCGATCATTCAAACCAATTATCGTTAGCTTTATACCCATTGTGATGGGTTTTGTGGCTGCGACAGTGGCTTGCATTGTGGTTTTTGAGAAAGTTCATCTACTGACGTTAGTATTTGGCGCTAGCTTGATAGGCGTTTCAATTGATTACTCCATGCATTTTTTCGCTGAAATTTATGTTACTGGAACATCTGATCCTGATGATGAAGAGGGAAATGATCTCAGCAGTAAGTTAAGAAAAATATTTCCTGGCCTAACCATGGGATTAATTACCAGTATTATTTCATATCTCGCATTATGTATTGCGCCATTTCCGGGCTTGCAACAAATCGCAGTGTTTTCAACTGTGGGTTTAGTAGCGGCGTATTGTTGTGTCCTTTTTTGGTATCCCAAGATTTTTACTAGAATGGTAAAAACGGGTGATACCTCTATTAATCGAATTTCCACTGCGTTAATAGATCTCTGGGATTCGCGTGTAACAGTGCCTGGTTTAATATGTTTGATGATCGTAATTATGGTGGTTATCGTCATGGGGTTTACAAGGCTAAGTGTCAATGATGATATTAGAATGTTGCAGCATGCCCCACAGTATTTATTAGATGAAGAAAAAGCCGTAAAGGCAATTTTTCAGTCGAACAGCGCCAATCAGTTTTTTGTAATCCAGGGTGTATCACCACAAGCTATTCTAGAATCAGAAGAAAAACTGCGAATGGCTTTAGACGACTTGGTGGCAAAAGGCAAATTAGGCTCTTACACGGGCTTAAGTCAAGCAGTTCCATCTCTCTCAAAGCAAAGCCAAAACGTACAACTTTTGCAGAAGGCTCTGACAGTCGATTCACCACTCTATAGCTATTTTGCAGATGTGGGGTTTTCTCCTGACGTCGTGAATTCCTATACGACTAATCTTGGTTCTGCCACTGAGCACTTTTTACAGTTTGAAGATTGGATTCAGTCCACCGCAGCTGAACCCTATAGATTGCTTTGGTTAGGTGAAATTGAGCAAGGCCGAGAGAAGGGTTATGCATCCTTAGTTATTCTGAACGGTGTGACTGATCTATCAATGTTGAAACAAATTGCTCCCAACTATACGGGCGTGAGTTTTGTTGACAGAGTGGGTGATATTTCGAATTTGCTCAAGCGTTATCGAGAGGTCGCAATTTATTTATTGGCATCAGCTTATACTTTGATCTTGGGAATGTTATTGTTTCGATACAAGGCTCGACAAGTTTTAATTATATTGCTCCCAGCGGCGATGGCGGCGGGACTCGCTGTGTCGATTACATCGTTATTGGGTGTTCCGATGAATCTATTTAATACGCTAGCATTGATATTGGTTTTGGGCATTAGTGTGGACTACTCAATTTTCTTTGCAGAGAAAGCGAGGGGTCGAAATACTACCATGCTTGCTGTTTTACTATCTGCTGTTGAAACCATTTTATCATTTGGACTGCTTGCTCTGAGTGAGACACCGCTTATTCAATCGTTTGGTTTAATGGTATTATTAGGCATAGGATTTGTTTTTATTCTGAGTCCTATGGTGGGTGCCAAAGCATTTGCCAAACATATTGGCCACCGATTAAATCAACCAGAAACACAATAAGGGATCAATGAATGTATAAAAAGTTTATTAAAATATTTTTAAGTTTCGCATTACTCGCAGTTTCAGAATTTTCAGCAGCGAAAGATTATAAACATTTAGTTGACATACCTGGTGGAGTTACAGCTAGTGAAATGGTTTCAGTCGCTAAAATGGCAGCCCAAGGTAGAAGATGGCAACTTGTGGAGCAGAGTGATGATTCGATAAAAGTACATATCGACCACAGAGGCGTGGTATCAGATCTCGAGTTAAAAGTTATCGGCAAAGAGTTGAGTTATTGGTGTGAAGGAACCAGAACGATGAAGAAGAAAAAAGGCATAAATCCAAACACAGGAGTACAGAAAACTTATGTGAGTACTGAGAGTTTTGTGCCAGAAAAATGGATTAAGAATATTCAGATAGATATCGATAAACAGTTGAGTGGTTTATCTCATCGTACCAAGGAGCATTAAGCGAGTAACTCAGCGACGAGGGAATTTTAAATTTAAAACTAAATCGTTGTGCAAGCAAAAGCTATTATGAGACTTTTGTGAGATTCGGAGCGCATTGAATGACTCTATCATTTCACTTAAGGCAGTGGGTATATTCGTGACAGTTAGTTAGCCTGTAATTGTCGAGTACCTATAAATTAAACGCACGCATTGAAGTCACTTTAGTCGCATGATTTAAGATCTCTTAAAAATTCAAATCGAGTTAGTATTCCTTAACTTGAATTGCTTTCGATCAACTCATTATTTTGCAAATTTTATTTAGCTCAGTGCGAGTGAAACAATTTAAAATCCAGAATGATCGTTTGTATCAAATCCCAAATTGTATTGAGAATGGGTTCTTTCCTACCAAATTTGATAGCCAATTTTGCTTTTTAGCGATCTTGATATTTTATTAACGCTGAGCATTGCTGATTTTGGTGCCATATTGTTGAAAGACATCATACGCCGTGGTAGCTTAGTCTGCTCGATTGTATTAAGGGTGTTTCATCAATTATGCGAACCGTGTTTAGTTGGGTGCTAATCATGTGTAAAGTAAATAATTGAGACTTATCGGTTGCAATGCTAACCGACCTGATGCACAGCTGTAGCAGTTGTTGAAAAACGTGACTGGTAGAGGCCACAGAATTCAACAGAGCAGTAAACTTATCCGATCGAGGCAAGGGTGCGGCACGAGGAATCACTACCAGCATAGGTAGGATGCCTGTAATGGAATACCTATTGGCTTAAGAGAAATACCATAATAGGAAATTCCATAAATAAAAAGTGCCAAAAAAAGGATGTCACGATAATAATAAGATTGGCATAAACATGAAGTGGTACGAGCATTTAAGTCAAGACACTGTAAGGGAGAGTTATGAGCTTCAATTGGCCGGAGATGCCATGGATGACTCATCATTTTCTGCGGAAACCAATACTATAACTGATGCAGTTCGCGAGTGGTTAAGCATTCGAAAACTCCGCGCGGCAGACGTTTATATCGCAATTACCGCAATTCGCAAGTATCACACACCGCTAGTTGATTTCTGGAATCTTTTACAAGAAAACGAATTCAAGACGCATGCGGAAAAATATAAATCGATTTCTGCCTGTTTTGAAATAGTCGACGCGAGTACTGGTAAGCGCACGTCTTACAGTATCAGTCCATTAATGCAGGTTGTTGATTAACGCGAGTCTTAGATTGACTCTCCGCGATTTTATGACTTCAGCCTGCAATTCGATTTCGTCCGCCATCTTTTGCATTATAAAGCGCTTTATCCGCTTCAGTAATTAGCTTCACCGGATTTGAATCTTGATGCGGTTTTAGCGTAGCAACACCAATGCTACAGGCGATTCTGATTTTTTGCGCGTCCTGATTGACTGGATGGAGACGTTCAACGGCTTTGCGAATATTCTCCGCAATTGTGATCGCGATTTCTTTGTCACAGCCTGGAAGTACTAGAGCAAATTCTTCGCCACCAAATCGCGCCGCGAGATCTTCTTCACGTCGTGAGTGTGCTTGAATAACTTCAGCAACCTCAACCAAACATTCATCGCCAAATACATGACCGTGCGTATCATTCAGTTGTTTAAAATGGTCAAGATCAATCAACAAAAGCGATATATTGGTTTCCGATCGGCAGGCTCTTTTCCATTCTTCCTCTAATTTTTGATTGAAGTAACGGCGATTTTTAATGCCGGTTAATGGATCGGAAATATTTTCTTCCATTAGATTTTGATTGGCAATTTCCAATTGACCGAGTGCAGTGGATAAAGTGGTGGTGCGTTCTGCTACTTGTTCTTCCAATTGACGCTTCGCCTGTTTCTGTACGTTAAGCGTATGTTTTTCTGCTGTCAGGGCGATTTCTTGCGCTTTTAATTTATCTTCGCGTTCACGATTAATTCTGTCTGCCAGTGCGAGCGACAACAAAATGACTTCGATCGCTGTGCCGATCATTTGCGAATATTCGGTGAGAGGAACACGGGGTAATACGCCGGCGCGATTTAGCAGTAAGAGCACGTTGCCCATCAAAAAAATACTCCAGGCAACAACAAAATAGGGGGCCGCGCTGACGCCCTTCATCCATGAGATGAGTCCGATGATCAACGCGCCAAACGATGCAGGGACAATAAAGTAAATCATGATTGGAAAAGCGTGAATTGGCGGGATAAGAAATGCCAGCAACATGAAAAAAATGCCCGCCGCAGCAAAAATATTTGCTGCAATGTGACACCATGGCGAATGACTCTTGAGTTCGAGCAGGCGATCAATAAAAAGATAAGCGAAAGTTAATGCCAGAGCGCTGGTGACAACAACGATAACGACTCCGCCATGGCCCACGAGTAAAGGGAAGTATTGATAGGCAATGCCCTGTTGTAGCAGTTGAAAGCAAGCGATCATGATAACGAACACGACGTAATAGCCGTAGCTGACATCCAGTGCGAAGCGAATCAGAAAAATATTGTATAAGATCATCGCTGCCAGGATGCCGAAAAAAACCGATTGGATAAACAATGTTTTTTGATCGGCAACTACAAACGCATCTTTTTCCCAAATCCGTAAAGGTAGTTGAATCGCGAACTGGCTCTGAACAAGAATATATATTGCGGCAGTTTGACCGAACGGGAGATCGAGTGGCGTAAGAAAATGACGGTGTTGCCAGTAGCGTTGTTCTATGGGTAATTCAGTTCCCGAGTAAAAGGCTGAAACTTCGCTTTTTTCGTCAACGACAAAAACAGTGTAATTACCTATTTGAGCGTAATTTGTTTCCAGCAGCCAAGATGAATATTTTTGATTATTGTTTTTAAGCGAAATATGGAACCAAAAATTTGCATCACTGAAGCCGAGATTGATGACATGGTCTTTTGGTGTTTGCCATTGCAGTTCGGCGCCTTTTTTGAGAATTTGTTCTATGGAGAGAAACTGCTCCTGGTCCTCGATATATTCTACGTCAGGGGATAAATCCATCATGGCAAAATTGGGATTGAGGACAAAACTTTTAGCTACCGCACTATTTGCAAAGAGCAAGAGTAGCAGTGTAAATAGTACCGCCGCAGGGCTAACTGCCTTCGACGCGATATAAGGGTCCCAGGGTTTAGGGGCTGGTGGCCATAGTTTTGATCTGGTCATGCTAATCTTACTTACTAAATAGATTCTTATTACAGTGTAAGATGAGAAACCTCTTTTTTGAAATGTAGAGTTGAATGACACTACTTATAAAAGCAATCTTATTAAAATTAACATAATACTCCGCAAGCGTCATTCCCGCGAAGGCGGGAACCCAGCTTTTTACACGAGCTTTTCTGGATTCCCGCCTTCGCGGGAATGACGGCTAGAGCTTAAATGAGTGTCATTAGGGTTAGGGTTTGTTAGTCCGAATTTTCTTAAGAGTGGTGTCATAAAAAATGCTGATCATTAACAGATCAGCCTTTCCTTGGTTTTTTATGCGAGGCGGACAACAAATCGCGTTTATGCGACCTTCTCGATATCCACTGCAGCCACTTTAAACTCAGGACACAATGTTTCTGCATCCGTGACTTCACTGGTGACGTTGTTGACCATAAATTCTGGAAAATGGAAGGTAGTGAAGAGGATTCCAGGTTTTACGTTGTCGGAAATTTTCGCTTTAAGATGCACTTCACCTCGCACGGAGAACAAACGCGCTCGATCGCCATCACTAATTCCTTTAACTGCAGCATCGGCAGGGTTAATCAGAATAATATCTTCTGACATGATTTCGGCGTTTAGCGTGCGTCGGGTCATGGTTCCCGCATTGTAGTGAGCAAGATCACGACTGGTAGTGAGAATCATCGGAAATGCTTCCGCGTTTTTGACTAACTCAGGTGTCTCTTCAAAATTGAAGTAGTGGAATTTACCCTTGCCACGCTTGAAAGAGTCGATATGCAAGATCTGGGTATCTTGACCGCCTGGCAACACTGGCCATTGTTTTCCATTGTCGCCAAGTTCATCCCATTTAACGCCGGCAAAGAAAGGTACGATCTGGGCGATTTCTTCCAACATAGTTGCAGGGTCGTAGTCGTCCTGCTCGTAACCCAAACGGTTCATCACATCAATTAGGATCTGTCCGTCTGGCTTAGATCCGGGTAGCGGATCAACAGCACGGTTTACGCGTTGAATACGGCGCTCGCTGTTGGTAAACGTGCCTTCTTTTTCCAAGAACGACGCACCCGGTAACACCACATCGGCAAGTTTTGCAGTCTCGGAAAGAAACAGCTCCTGCACGACTAAAAATTCGAGGCTGGTGAGCGCCTTCATGACGTGGTGGGTATTTGGATCGGTCTGCGCCATATCTTCACCCACAACATACATAATTTTTAGATCCCCCTTGATTGCTGCATCAAACATTTCAGGAATTTTTTTACCGGCAGTGACCGGTGAGGGGCGACCATAGAAATCGCTATAAAGTTTTTGCACTTCAGGTCTGGACACTTCCATATAACCTGCACCCTGGTGTGGCTGCGCTCCCATATCAGCGGCGCCCTGGACGTTATTCTGGCCGCGCAATGGATTCACGCCCACACCGCGTCGACCGATATTACCTGTGATCATCGCCAAGTCGGCAATGAGCATTACTGTTTTTGAACCTTGGCTGTGTTCCGTTACACCGAGGCCGTGGAATGACATTGCATTCTTCGCGCTGGCGTAGGCGATGGCAGCTTGTCGAACAAGTTCTTTATCGACACTGGTGATTGCTGCCATGCGATCAACATCGAGTTTTTTAATCTGCTCGATAAAGTCGTCATAACCTTCACAGCGGGCATCGACAAATGCTTGATCCACCAATCCCTCTGCAATGATGTAATAGAGAAACGTATTTAGCAGAGCGACGTTGGTGCCAGGACGCAGTTGCAGATGAAAATCCGCCATCTCTGCGAGCACTGTTTTCACCGGATCGACCACAATCAACAATGTGCCTTTCATGGCTTGCTGTTTGATCTTGGCGCCAGTGACAGGATGTGCGGAGGTTGGGTTGGCACCGACGACCAAAATGGCATTGGTGTATTGCAAATCCTCGATCGAGTTGGTTGCAGCACCCGTGCCGAAACTTTGTTGCATGCCCCAGGCCGTAGGCGAGTGACAAACCCGCGCGCAGCAGTCGATATTATTGGTACCGACCACAGCGCGTGCCAGTTTTTGTGTCAGATAGTTTTCTTCATTGGTGCAACGTGAAGAGGATATTGCAGCGAATGAATCAGGACCGTATTGGGCAACGGTAGTTTTAATTTTGCTGGCAATCAGATCGTAGGCTTCATCCCAGGTGGCAGCGACAAATTGGCCGTCCTTCTTGATTAATGGCGTCGTGAGGCGGTCAGGATGGTTGTAAAACCGAAATGCGTAGCGCCCTTTGAGACAGGTATGGCCTTGGTTGACTTCGGCATCCCAGGGAGCGCGAATCGATAATACCGCGTTGTTTTTTACCGAGACTTCCAAGTTACAACCGACGCCGCAATATGAGCATACGGTGCGAACCTTTTGTTCTGCTTTGACGGCTTTTGATTGGAACATGTCGCTGATTGCTGCGGTGGGGCAGGTTTCGGCACACGCGCCACAGGAGACACAAGAAGAGTCGCCAAACAACAGACCGTTGTCAGTGATAATCTTGGAGGCAAAACCACGGCCTTCAAAACCTAAAGTGAAATTACCCTGAATTTCATCACAGGCTCTTACACAGCGTGCGCAGTTGATACACTTTGAAAGATCCATGCGCATGTAAGGATGGCTGGCATCCTTCTCGCGATCAGTGTGGCTTTCGCCGCCTTTCCAGTAGCGCACTTCGCGAATACCGACTTCAGCGGCGACATCCTGCAGCTGACAATTGCCGTTTACTTCACAGGTAAGACAATCGAGTGGGTGATCGGTGAGAACGAGTTCGACAATGTTCTTGCGTAGCTTTTGAATTTTGTCTGTCTGGGTAAAGATATGATAATTGGCTGCAATGGGTGTATGACACGATGCCATCACTTTGGTTGGACCATCGACAGTCAAGCCCACTTCAACGGAACAAACGCGACAAGCGCCGTAAGGATCCAAGCGAGGATCGTCACACAATGTGGGTATCGACTTGTTATTACGGCGTGCAAAATCAAGGATGGTTTCACCGGGTTTTACTTCAAACGGCTGGCCGTCAATGAACGCTAAGGTTTTTTCACTCAAAGGATTAGTTGTAGTCATGGTTATCGACCTTCACGGAAAAAGGGTTGTAATTCATCGGCAAAATACTGCAAAGCGTTTTTAATCGGCAGTGGCAGGCCGCCACCTAACGCGCACAGTGAACCTAGCGTCATGGTCTCGAGCAAATCTTCTAGCAAAGCTTTATCCATCTTCTCTGCGCCATGCAGTGCGCGGCCTACCATCTCTTTACCGCGCGTTGAGCCCAAACGACAGGGAAAACATTTACCGCAAGATTCGTCTGCGGTGAACTCAAACAGATGTTCAATATATTCAACAATCGGAAATGTTTCTGGGATACAGACCATGCTGGCGTGGCCGAGCAAAAAGCCCTGCTGAGCAAACGATTCAAAGTCTACGGTGAGATCAGCGATTTTGCTGACTGGCACCAATCCGCCCAAAGGGCCACCAATATGTAATGCTTTAATGTTTTGCTTAAATCCACCACCGAGATTGTCGATCACTTCTTTTAACGGTGTACCCATTGGTACCTCATAGATACCGGGTTTGTTAAAAAAGCCATCCAATGAAACTAATTTGGTGCCAGTGGATCTACCGTTACCGATTTTGGCAAATTCAGTTCCACCCATTTCAAGTAATGCGGGAACAGCCGCAAAAGTTTCGACGTTGTTGACGATGGTTGGTTTGCTAAAAAGCCCTTCGACAGCAGGAAAGGGCGGTCTGATATTCACTTCCGGCCGGCGCCCTTCGATTGATGCGAGCAGAGCGGTTTCTTCACCGCAGATATAGGCGCCCGCGCCCTTGATAATTTTAAATTGAAAGGAGAAACCGCTGCCTTGAATATTCTCGCCGAGCATGCCGGCTTTTTCCAAAGCCGTAATGGCGTTGGCAGTTTCTTCGATAGACTCAGGATACTCGGCGCGAATGTAAACCACACCGTATTGCGCGTCCGCAATATAACCGGCCACCATCATGCCGAATAACATGCGGTAGGGTTGGTGCTCCATAATGTAACGATCGGAGTAAGCACCCGGATCGCCTTCGTCCGCGTTACAGACGACATATTTTTCATCGCTTTTGGTGTTGCGGCAAGTCTCCCATTTGAAGCCCGCCGGAAAACCTGCGCCGCCACGGCCACGTAAATTGGAGATTTTAATTTCGGTAAGTAAGCTCTCTGCGGGTTGTGCTAAAAATTTTCGGACTTGTGCGGCAATGGCATCGATATCATGAAACTCTGCTGTTAATAATGGGTATGCACCAAGGTGAGACACATTGTATTTATCGGCTTGAAAACTTTCCGCATTGTTTTTGATTTCAGCGAAGTGATTAATCGCCTCACCCGAATAATTTCGACCCGCGTATTGAAACGAACTGTTCTCATGGCAGCGACCCAAACAGGTGATGGTACCGATTTCGTCTTCGCTGATCTGTTTTGCCAGTTCGAGTTTTACCTGAGTTTGTGTGCCTGCACATAAACAGGCGGACCCATTACAGACAAAGGCTTTTTTGCCCATGTTTTCGGCTTTCAGAAAATCGTAAAAAGTAGTGGTGCCGTGTAGGGTCGACTGACCTACAAAATACTCTTTGGCAATGATGGCCGATTCATCGGTGCTCGGTGTGCGACCTAACTCGCCGAAGCGAGTCATTTGTTCAAAGAGATTATTTTTAATGCCCTTTCTTCCCGAAAGGTGACTAATATTCTTGGACATAACAAATTCTCAGATTCTTATCCACAGGCAGTAAATTAGGGAGATTATAGCGTTATTCAGACCGGCAAGTCTTAGAAGCTTTCAGCACTTCCAGCAAAAAAATGCTCGGTAGTCTTACTAAGTATTTTAAAACCAAGAGCTCTCAAACTAAATGCCCTCAAATAACCGCTGCTCTCCATTATAAATATTGAAGCTCTGTTCGCGCAAAAAGCCGACTAAGGTTATGCCGTATTCTTGAGCTAGTTCGAGTGCCAGACTGCTAGGCGCACCGACTGCGGCAAGAATGGGTATTTCAGCCATAACGGCCTTCTGAATCAGCTCAAACCCTGCTCTTCCACTGACCAGTACCATCGTATTAGTAAGGGGCAATCTTTTGTTGAGGAGCTGGGCACCAATCAATTTATCCAGTGCATTGTGCCGACCAATATCCTCACGTATATCTAGGATATTACCCTCAACATCGAACAATGCGGCAGCGTGTATCCCGCCGGTTTGAGAGAACTGTACCTGATGTTTTAACAGGGCGCTGGGCAGTTTTTGCAGGGTGCTCCAAGAAACTCTGGGTACGTCTGGTGGAATATGTGGATTTCTCAACATCGATAAGGCTTGGATTGATGTTTTGCCGCAAATTCCACAACTGGAATTGGTATAGAAGTTCCTCTGAAAGCGTTTAAGATCCAATTGGTGGCCCGCCGACAATCGCACGAACACTTTATTTTGCAAGCCAAATTCACCAGTATTCGGCCCGCCGAGACGAATCTCGTCAATCTGATCATAGGTTTCGATAATGCCTTCGGTATAGAGAAACCCTGCCGCCAGTTCGAGATCATTACCCGGTGTGCGCATGGTTACCACAAGAGATTGCTCTTCTATGACGGAATCTTTTTCGTCGATGATGACGATTTCGAGGGGTTCTTCTATGGAGAGCAAATCAATTTTATCTTGCAGTTGATGCTGTTTTATCTGTTTAGCTGCGACTTCCACCGCAGTAGGCTCAGCGTCGTGATGTGCATTAACGGCTGTGGCTTGAGTATGTGATGAATCAAGCTGGCCGTCAGCAGAAGGTGATGAATTGGTTTCGTGTGTAGCCATATCTGGGCAGAGATTAATACTGTTTTAACATCTTAGATTAGTTGATAACCCATTATCCGTGATAAATCGATTGATAGCTAGTTAAATGCCTTAATCAATTGAAACTATTAACCTTTTGTTAGTGGTGTCAACATCGAGGTCCTTACTACCCAAACGCGGTCTCGCGTTGTTGCCATCGTAATGCCTGATAAAATCCTCTGAATAAAAAATCACTTCACACCTTGAACAGTACCACACTCCTATAAGTTAAATATTGGTAGAATAAATAGGGAAGTGCAGAATGCCATTCACTTTTTACTAACTGAATTCATCAAATCCCCAAAATACCGACTAACCTTAAAATAAGTAAACACGGAACCTAAGCCGCCTATTCTGGAGAATTTGTAGTAGTAATGAGCACCTTTTTTCGTTTGAGTAAATCAATTCTCGCATCGCCACGTTTTATCCTAATTTTAGTGTGTGTAACCATCATTACTCGCTTTGGAACTGTTATTGCTCCTAAGACCACTGACGATTATATGCAGCAAATCGCATTGGTTGGCAATAAGACTCTCTATGAAAAAGGGTTTATGTCGGCTAATCCTGACCTGCCATTTTTTTCCCAGATTGATAATGTATTCAATTTCTTTGATGCGGACCAGGGCAATCTATCAGGATTGGTCAATTATGGTGCTTTACCTTGGTGGACGGATCCAGAAGCTAAGATTCATCTCTATCGACCATTATCTGCCATTACGCATTGGATTGATTATCAATTCTGGCCGGACAACGTTGTGTGGATGCACTTAGAGAGCTTAACTATTTTTACTTTTCTGGTGTTGACGGTTTATCAACTTTACAGAGAAAATTCTGGCATTAAATACTCTGACATTCAAGACGGAGAGACTTCCGGTCTTCAATGCGTGGCAGCATTGGCGGCATTGTTTTATTGTTTAGATGTGAGCCACAATTCATCGATTAGCTGGCTGGCGTCAAGAAATGCGTTATTGGCGACACTTTTTGGCGTGATGTCTATTACACACTTTATTCGCTGGCGTGAAAACGCAAAGCAATTCAATCTACTCATCAGTCTCGTTCTGCTGCTAACTTCATTATTTTCTGCGGAAGCTGGCATTGCAACAGTCGGTTATCTGTTTGGGTATATGCTCTGGGTCGATCGAGCACCTCTGTGGCATCGAGCGGTAGCATTGATACCGTTTGTGATGCTAATTCTTGCTTGGCGATTTTCTTACAATTACGCAGGATTTGGTTCCACTAATGTAGCTCACTATGTCGATCCTGGTCGCGACCCTATTCGCTTTATTGGACAGTATATTAAGAGCTTCCCCTTGATGTTTGCTTCAGTCAATACCGGCGCAGATAATCTAATATCATTATTTTCCATCGAATTCCAACAGCAAATATGGGTTTTTGCGGTGCTTATTTCTGCGCTTTTTCTTTTAGTTCTTTGGCCCGTAGTTAGGTGTAATAGTCATTGTCGATTCTGGCTTACTGGATCCTTGATCGCCTGCATTCCCCCCTGCGCACTCAATGAGATAACCGCGCGAATTTTTGGATTTATTTCGTTAGGTTTTTTTATCGTTGTAGCACACTTTGTGCGCTGGAGCTTATCCGCAAAACAAAAGACAAACAATATAATATCAGCGAATTTTGCATCTCGTGCCTGGTTAAAACTTCGGACGATCAGCTTTAGGGCCTTTGCTTACTTAGGTTTAATTGCTCATCTCGTTATTCCCGCATTAGTTCTCACTATCGGAAGTTTCGTTTATGCCGAAAAATATTTGGCTGGAGATGTAAACCAGTTCGCTAGTGAGCGTTATTATGATATTGAAGATTTCTCTTACGAAAATCGTGTGGTCGTCTTTCTTAATGCGCCCTTTACTTTCGTACTGCAATTTATTCCCTATCAATTGATGAGTGAGGGTAAACCTATTCCTGAGGCGTTAAGGGTGTTAGCTCCGGGCCATTCCGAGATCCTCATCACGCGAGTAAATGACAATTCATTAGAGGTTGAAGCACGGGGCGGATTTTCAGTGGTCGATGACACAGATATACCAGTCGAAAATCTGCGGGTAACCGCAAGTAATGCACATAAAAGTCGGTCTTTAATGGGTTTTTTCAGAACACATGACCATAATTTTTTTACCGGACAAAAATTTGAATTGCCTGGCAATACAATAGAAATATTACAAACCCTTGACGGATTGCCAGAGAAAATTAGAGTGGTTTTTAACAACTCGCTTGATGATGAGCGGTATCTGTATCTTTTATGGAGCTGGACTGAAAAACGTTTTTCTAACGTTAAAATACCTAGACCAGGCGAAACAATCAGAACAGAGGCACCAGGTCTAGGCACATAGACCGTTATAAAACATCGATACACTCGCATTGTTTCCATTGCTTATCAACATCATTTGCGGTGCTTTAACGTTTTGGTTGATTACCAAATTAATTTATCGGTGGTATGAGGAGCATAAAACCGAGGCGTTTATTTTGTCTTTATTTTTTTTATCGGCTACTAATTTGCTCGGAATAATTTTTACGGGCATGGAACACAGTCTGCAAGTTTTATTATCAACCGCAGCCTTTTATGGTGCAATTATCAAAAACCAGTTGCCGTTAACGATCTGGGTTGGGTGAGTTTTCATAATGAACGTTATGTCTTGGATTTATGGGGATTGGCATCGAAAGAAGCATTAGATTTACGCCGCAGAAATCCTGATTCCTATGGCTGGATATGGACGAATTGACACAGCGACATCAGGTCGAATTGGCGATGATTTATTTAGAACCCGGCTGGTTTACGAAAGTCCCGGAGAATTGGCAGCTGGTGGGAGAACTCAAACTTAATAAGGAATTTGGAGTCATTGCACGATCGGCTGTCAACTTTTTTGCGACCTCGCCAAGAGCAGTAGCTGGCATAGGTGAAGCGTTAAAATCTTTTCAACAAACATTGCCGCCAAGTGTGAATTCTATATTTTCAGAAGCCGCCAATGCGGAAATTTCCCCTTAAAGACAAAACCCAGCAAGTACATATCCAACAAGTCCATATCTAGGCAACAAAATTAACAAAATATGATTATTAATTAATCTAAGACTAAGGCCTATCGCGACTATTTTTCCATTCGAGCGTAAACAGACTACATTTATTAGATGGGAATTGCCCTAAAAAGACTACTTCGGATTAAATAATATTGATTTGCAATGCCAACGACCTTAGCTAAAGAACTCACTGCACTGCAGCAGAAGCGCGAAGCACTGGAACAATTGATTCATTTTGCGAAGCAAATTGTTCAATCAAGTGACGGGCTAGATGCAGTACAGCTAATAACGAGCCCTTCACAAAAACCCGATGATCGCCAACTCGGCAACTTGGATGCGTTGATAAAACACTTTGACCAAGAACCGAATGCCAAACTTTCTATTCATATGGAAAATCTTGACAGCATCATAGGCAAAAAAATCCATGAAATATTAGAGATTGCCAATACATCGGAAGAACAATTTAAGAAAAAGTTCGCCAGGAGTTCATTGCGTGAAATCAAAACCAGTTATGAGGTTATTGGCAAAAAACTGATTGAATTTAAGCGCTATGCCCAATCCAGCGCTGCGGTCAGAATAGTCCTTCAACAACGTCGCATCCAAGTCAAACCGGCAAAATTTCCTGTCTTGAGTAATATTCTGAATGAGCAAGTGAATGAATTAAAGTCCAGAGAAGTTGAGTGCAAACGCAAAGTCAAAAATGAAATCACCGCGCTAATCAATGATACCGATAAGTTGATGCAAAACGAGGGATTTCCCAAAGAAATAATAAACCAGATGCAACAAACTCATCAGCACCTCAGTCAGGCCTTAGAAAGTCTTAATGCCGGTAACAGTCTAGAAGATATATCGATCTATGTTGAATCAATCGAATTGGGTGATGTATCTGGCAACGGGATTTATGAAAAGATCATCTTGCCCGACGATGACGAGAATAAAGATAAAAGCGCTGAACAAGAGTCTTCGCAAACCGCCAACACTAAGCAGAAGTCTCCGCCCCAAGCAGCGACCAATTCTATCGAAGATAGTAGATCTCAATCGACAAAATCCCATTTTTTCCGCATTTTAAAACTTTGGTTGTTAACGCCATGGAGAGTGAGGTGGCGGGATATTAAAAATAGAGAAGATGGACGTCTGCGCTAATCTAATCAGGGTGTAGCCACTTTGTGCCTTAACATCTCCACGACAAATTTGATCACGCTATCCCAGTCGCCACTGACTGGCTGGCGAAACAGTTTTGCTGTTGGATACCACGGGCTGTCTTCTCGATTCTCCAACCAGCGCCAATCAGCGGTTGCCGCTAACATAATCCAAACAGGTTTGCCCAGCGCGCCAGCGAGATGTGCGGTCGCGGTGCACACTGAAATAATTAAATCCATCTGACTAAGTGCTGCAGCGGTTTCGTTAAAATCGTGACATTCTGCAATTAGATCGGTAATCCCATATTGATCGAGCTCTTCTGTTAATGAATCCTTTTGCAAGCTATAAAAATTTACCCCTTCTATCTCTAACAATGGTTTTAATTGCGGTAAAGCTAGAGAGCGTTTGTAATCACAACTATTTGCCTTGTTGCCAGCCCAGGAGATTCCAACTTTCAGGGCGCTGACGTTTTGAAATCTAGCCTGCCATTTGTTAAGCGCGGTTGAATCAGCGGCGAGGTAGGGGATGCATTGCGGAATGGAATTGTTGTCAGTCTTTAAGAAGGCTGGTAGGTCCATCAGAGAACAAAAGAAATCGTGTTGAGGTAATTCGTCGTAGTGACTAAAAACAGCGTCGAGGCCTACCACCGATGTTGCGAGTCGTTGCAGTTCTGGCGGACACACAAGAAAAACTTTATCGGCACTTTCTGCAACTAATTTTGCGTAACGAATAAATTGTATGGAGTCGCCAAAGCCCTGCTCGGAAATCAATAAAATTTTATGCCCCAGTAGATCCTCTCCTTGCCAGGGTTTTGTTTGAGGATAGAGCTGGTCCTTAATGGCACGATAAGTGGTTAGTTGCGGTGAAGGATCACGCGCGAGATAAGCTCTAAAGCCTTGCTGATAGTTGCCTAAGGCGAGCTGGCAAAAGGCTAAGCCATATATTGCTTTGCGAAAATGTGGTTGGGATAACAAAATCGTCTCAAATTGCTTGATGGCGGCCGCAGTTTGTCCCTGCTCGTAGAGTGCGGTTCCTAAATTGTAACGTGCGACAATATGGTCTGGTTCAATCGCTAGAGCACATCGATAGGCTGCGATAACATTGGACAGATTGGTCGATAATTTATGTGCGGCCGTTTCCTTCTCATAAAGCGCATTGTATGCCTCGCCCAACTGCAAATAGGCTCTCACATCAGTCTGTTTTTTTTGCGCTAATTGGACGAGTTGCGAAATCGCGATTTCATAATTGCCTTGGTGCAAATTGTTAACGCTGAGGAGTTCGAGTGCTTGCAGATTCTCTGGAAAATTTTGCAGAATCAACTGACAAATTTTCTCAACATTGAGGCGATCGCCTTGCTGTGAAAATTGTTTGGCTAGATGAAGGAGCTGCTCTAGAGATTGCGACATAAAAGAGACAACGTCGGGTTGATCATTACGAGTTCTTGTAAAAACGTCATTGTCCTAATGGTAGATTAGGGAATGCACTTCAGCAACTGATCAGCATTCTATCTCTTTGAGTTTTCCAGACATTTTATTGATCTGGTCAGCATGTGTTCAAATATAAAACATAAAAATTGAAAATGTCACTTGCTTTGCGTATCCAGGGCAACAACATCAAAAGCTTGGACTTACTAGAAAATATCACAGATAACTTCCGCTTCATTAGCATGGTAATGTGAACACCTACTCGCGCAATTAAAGTAAATGCCGGCAAAAACTGTGACAGACTACCTGGAAATTTGAAGAGATGATGTTATCCTCGCCGTGCGAAACTTCGAAGTCATTCTAATAATCAGAATTTCAACTTCATAAAATTAAAACAATAAAAAAATAATACCCAACCTTTGGAGCACGTTTATGAATACTTTTGCTAAAAGAGCTTTAGCAATTTCGCTTGTTGCATTGCCTTCGCTATTTGCATGTGGCCCTAATGCGCCAACCGTATTGATGGACATTGCAGATCTGAACATTGCAACATCCGGTGCTGCGGATACGCTAGTCAGCGAAGCACCCGTTAATGAAGGTTCAAGCTATACGTTAGATCCAGCATTAGATAGCGTAAGTTTTACCTCTGAAGATTTTAACATAAGCAACAAAACAACCTGGTCCATGCATTTTAGCTATGAAGTCGACGGTACTTCGCATGGCTTACTCAACGCCACTATTCTTTCTTTTATTGATGAAACTGATAAATCAATAGCGTCCATCACTCTTGAGGGAATGAGCGGTTTGGCTATCGGTGCTGCGATTACACAAAATGGCTCACTCAACTTAGGCTTTGATTTTAGCTCGTTTAATAACTCAGCACCGGGAACCTATTGGGTGTGGATCGACTACGCACCAGCAGAGGGTGAAGGCCAAGCCACCTTAAAGGCTTATCACTCTGATTCTGCAATTAAGCCTGCTGTAGAAAGTGCAACGCTAAATATTAGTATGGATTACACTGTCGCACTTGAAGCTCTACCCGATGTAGTAGACGGAACAAGTATCGATGGCAAAACATATTTTGTTCTTGAGTATGTCAATACTGATGATGTAACTGCTTTTACTCTAAATAGCGATTTTAGTTTTACCGCGACTCCTGCTACCTTATCTATACCCACTAATTAAAAAGACAATATCAATTAAAAAATGGAGGCAAGGCAAACTGATAAATAGTTTGCCTTGCGTTTTTATATAAATCCCTCGGATTTAGTAAAACGAACAGTTTTCCGCAATATGTAGCAAACTTATATAGCAGAGAATGCGATATAGGTTTTGCTAGTTATTATCTCTCGGAGTAACAAGGATTCGGAGAATAATACAACTCATCCGAACATATCGAGCCTCTACAAACCTATCTATACTTATTTAAGTGATCATCAATTCTGAAAATCTATTGCGAAAAGAATTTATTGGATGGGGAACATTGAGCGGCCAATGCAGGGTTTTCTGAGTGCATTATTTTTGTTGTTTCTTATTCTGCCATCGGAGTCTATTGCCGCGCGCGTTGCACCTCTACAGGATGAAATCAGTCGCATTGATCTGAATCCCTATGTCACTTTTCTCGAAGACAGCGAAAGAACCCTCACCTTTGAGCAGCTGTCCCGCCAGACCAACCGAGCATACTTTAAAGCTCTAAAGGAGCCGATCTTTCTTGCCAGCAGAACATCGTCGCGTTACTGGCTGCGAATCAGTGTCTCTGCTGAACAACTGAGAGAGCAACACAATTGGGTCTTTTATATTGCTAATCTGCCGGTGAGTCTCTACGACATCACCGTGTGGGCGCCGAATAAAGCAGGCGAATACCAAGAGTATCATGTCGGTTGGGGGATAAACGGAAAAAGTTCCTCGTTAGATACCTTACATTATGCCTTCCCATTTAGCGTCAATGAAAACGAGATTTGCGATATCTATCTATTGGTGGATAACGGAACCAGTGGTATTGCGATTTCATTGCCATTATATGCTTACCAAGAGGGAGCTTTTGTAAAATTTGACAACACAATGCGCTTGATAATGACCTCCTACTACTCTGTGATGCTTTCGCTTTTTATCTACAATTTGTGTTTGTGGGTGAGTACGCGACAGCGCGTGTTCTTTGCTTATCTGAATGCGCTTTTCAGTATTATCGTGTTGACTGCATTGATTGACGGTAATCTGATGAACTACTTATTAGTAGACAAAGCAGAATGGCGTGCCCGAGGCTGTTTTATTGTGGGTCTCTATGGTGTTGGTGCTTATATTGAATTTGTCGCACTAAGCCTCAATGTTAAAAAATATTTACCAGCTTTGGCGAAAGTTCTGCGTTGGAATATGGCGAGCACGTTTATTGTTTTAGCGCTCTGTATTGTGTTCCCGTCATATACTGTCAGCGCCTTTATCGCACAGCTCTACGCCGTCATCGCAGTTATATGTATCATGGTTGTCATTGTGGTGGGAATTATTAGAAAGATTCCGACTGCGCCACATTTATTTGCCGCTGAAGTCTGCGTATGTTTGGGCGCTACTGGATTTGTCTTATCTCTGCAGGGAATTCTCAATTTTAATAGTGTGTCTTTGTGGGAGGCGCACATTGGCTATCTGGGCGAGGCATTATTATTGTCATTTGCGGTCGCGGTGCGCTCCAATCTCGTGTTTGAAGAGATGCTCGAAGCGCAGAAGCTGGCAACCCTCAATGAACAGCACGCCACGGCAAATCTCATGAAGTATAAGACTATCTATAATCAGGCAGTGCAGGGCTTGTTTCAAGCCACCATTGATGGGCGCATCCTCGATGCGAATCCGGCGATGGCAAAAATATTGGGGTATGAGCAGGCGTTAGAATTGCTTGTCGGTCAGGTTTTTTTAGATAGAGATGTCTTTGTCGAAGAAACAGATTTTGAAAAATTTGTCACTTCAATGCAAAAAGGCGAAGGCATCCAAGATTTTCAATTTAAACTGAAACGTCGTACCCGCAGCGATGTCATTTGGGTATCGATGAATGCGTCTATTTTAATGCAGGATTTTAAGCCGATTATGATTGATGGTTCAGTTATTGACATTAATGAGAGAAAAGAAAAAGCCGAAGCACAGTATGCACGGCAATTGGCGGAAGCGGAAAGCCATGCGAAAAGCGACTTTCTTGCCAAGATGAGCCATGAAATTCGCACCCCGATGACTGGCATCGTAGGTATGTCAGAGCTGTTGAGCGATCATTTAACTAATCCTACTGATAGGCAATATCTGGATATCATTCGGTCTTCGGGAAAGGCATTGCTCACTATAATCAATGATATTTTAGATTATTCAAAAATCGAAGCGGGAAAAATGCAGCTTGAGAAAGTAATCTTTGATCTTGAGCATACTGTCTTTGATGCCATTAGCGTTTTTAAAGTGAATGCCCATGACCGAGGAATTGAGTTGATCCTCGCTGTCGACCCGAGACTAGCTAAAAGCTATGAAGGTGACCCGTTACGGATTCGCCAAATTTTACTGAATTTTCTCAGTAACGCGGTGAAATTTACCCATCAGGGCAGTGTTAAATTGCGCGTCTTTCCCTTGGAGTCACTTGCGCATGTTGAAAGCCGTTTGCGCATTGAAGTCATTGATACAGGCATTGGTATATCGCAAGATGGCCGCAAAAATTTATTTTCGTCATTTCAACAAGCTTCAGCGGGTACCTATCATGAATACGGTGGCAGTGGCTTGGGATTAGCTATCGCTAAACAATTGGCTGTTTTGATGGGTGGTGATGTAGGTGTCGAGAGCACTCTGGGCAAGGGTTCGATGTTCTGGTGTGAGCTGCAGCTAATTGCGATTGAAGGCAATAAACTTATAGCAGAATCTGAAGCGGAAAAGTTGTGTCATCCTATAGTTTGTATTGTTTATCGCGAAAGCGAACAGCAGCAGGTGCTGAGTGACTTACTCCAATTTGCGGGGTTTGAAGTTCATTTACTGGGTTTAAAGGAGTTTGAGGATACAGCTAAAAATCATTCCAATGATCTGCTGATAATTGATGAGAAATTTCTCGATCAATTGAGTTCTACTCTTGCAGAGACTAATCATGTGATTATTGTAACTGATGGCATGGGAACAAGTGCGTCAGCTTTTGCGAAACATCACTACACCTTAGAATTGCCGATATTGTCGACTAATCTTTTTTCTGTCATAGCGAAGTGTTTAGGACGGCAACAGATTGAAAATCAGCGCATTGATAGCAATGAAGCTTGGCTGATTAACACGGTCAAATTAGCTGTCTTGTTGGTGGAAGATAACAGTGTCAATCAGTTGGTCATCAAAAAATTTGTTACTAAAATGGGACACGATGTTTTCATCGCTAATAATGGTCGAGAAGCGTTGCATGCCGTGACTACTGATCATGACCTCTTCGACATAATTTTAATGGATTGTGAAATGCCTATTATGGATGGTTATGAAGCCACGCAACTTATTCGGCAGTGGGAAAACCAGCAACATAAAAAGCCGTGCCCGATCTATGCATTGACTGCGCATATCATGCAGCAACAAGTTGATCGATGTTTAGAGGTTGGCATGAATGGTCATTTAATAAAACCGATCGAGCCAATGCGATTAGCGGAAGTCTTCGGCACAGTTGCAAAGTCCAGCGGAGTTTCCGGTGACAGTTAACAATTGAACTTTGTTTGCCTATCTTTAAAACTTTGAATGGCTTTAAAACCTTGAATGTCTTTAGAACAATGTTGACGTTTTAGATGAATATTGGAGCAATATCTAAAATAGTTGCATCAGCAGTTCAGTATTTTCCACGGTCAGTCTGGTTATTCATCGATGGAGTTGGAATAATTGGCACAGAGAAAATATTACGCTGAGAGGGGAAAGGCCATCTATGGAAACTGGTTCATCGACAACAGTATTAACAACTGCATTTGATCAGATCGTTTCATCGCGCCGCTCTGTGCGCGGCTTTAAAGCGGAACCTGTTCCTGCTGCGGTATTGCGGTCAGTCTTTTCACTTGCGCAGCAGTGCCCATCAAATTGCAACACCCAGCCTTGGATTGTGCATGTTGTGTCGGGCGAGAAATGCAAAGCGCTGAGTACTAAAATAAGTGAAGCAATGATGTTAGGCCAGATGACGTTGGATTTTCCCTATGAGGGCAAATACGCGGGCCTCCACAAAGAGCGGCAATATGATGCGGCTCAACAACTTTATTCTGCGATGGGAATTGCCCGTGAAGACAAGGCAAAAAGGGCCGAGGCGTTCGCACGTAATTTCGATTTTTTTGGTGCGCCTCATGTGGCTTTCCTATTTATTCCTGAACAGTTTGGCATGCGCGAGGCGGCCGACCTGGGTATGTATGCACAGACGCTGATGTTGTCTTTAGTTGCCCATGGTTTTGCAAGTTGTCCGCAGACTGCGTTGAGTTTTTGTAGTGATCTGGTGCGGGCTGAACTTGGAGTCGACAACAGCCTCAAACTAATGTTTGGCATCTCTTTTGGATATGAGGATTCTGAAGTAGCGGCGAACAATGCTCGGGTTGGAAAGGCTCCTTTGGAGCAAGTCGTGACATTTCATCAATAAATCTAAATAACTGCGCCAAATTCGGCACGAACTGTAATCGTAGGATGGGTGGAGCGAAGTGTAACCCATCATTCAGCTAACTGAATTTGATGGGTTACACTTCATTCCACCCATCCTACAAATCGTTACCTTGGTACAAAAGATCTGCTAAAAAGGGCGATAAAAAATTATATTTTCCAATTAAACTGTAAAGCAGCAGTTCGAGGTTGTTGGGTGAATTTAGCATGTGCCTCGCCCGTGGAACCTGCCTGCGGGAGATCAGTCGCATAGTTGGTTGTGGTTTTGTCGGTGAGATTTTTGCCGACGAGCGCAATTTCCCAACCATCCCCTTCACTTTGCAATGACACACGGGCATTCACTTTAGCGTAACCATCCTGACCATCTAAGGGATCATTATCATTTTGCGTGGTGAATTCATCTGTGTAATTGGTATCTATGATGGTGTCAATGATAAGGCCACCGTCTAGTCGAGATGTGTGATTTAAGAAGAGACTCAACTGATGTTCGGGTGAATAGGGAAGATGTTCCCCAGTCAGATCGTTACTTGCTGCCGTTGTTTTTTGTTGGATAGCGGTCAGTGGTGCATCCTCGTAGTTGTCATAGGTCGTGTCGAGATAGCCATAAGATGCGCCAACTACCCAGTTTGGTGTGGCTTTATAGATGGAATCTACCTCCAACCCTTGAGCAGTTGCTTCGGCAGCGTTGCCAACTACAAGAGAGCTGCCTTGTAAACCGCTGACTTGAAGATCTTCAAAGTCGGTATAGAATAATGCCGCATTAACTCTTAGGCGATTGTCCAGTGCCATGGACTTCACGCCGACTTCGTAAGCCAGGGATTTTTCACCATCAAACTCTAAGCGCGAGCGAATACCGGAAATATCTTCTGCATTAAATCCGCCGGACTTCTGTCCTTCCGAAACTGAGCTGTACAGCATAACGCTTTTGACGATATCGTATTGCACATTCAGCATTGGTAGAATTTCATCTTCGCTACGGTCTAATGGATAACTGAAGCGATCTATTTCTACATTCAAGGATGGATCGTTTTTCACAAAATCGATGAGACTTTGGGGAATCAAGGTGCCATCGGTAAAGTAAAGCTCTACACCGTAATCAGCATCCTTTTCTTCATTGACATAACGGGCGCCGCTAGAAACTCGCAGATCTGTGGAAATATTCCAGGTACCCATAAAGAAGAGTGAATAAGAATCGGTTTGCTGCTCGAACGCCCTAACTGGCTTAAAGTCGAAGCCCTGAACATTAGCGAAGATTTCTTGATCTGAATTGAGCTTGTTTGTCTGGTAGTAAAATCCACCGATAAATTCTAACGTTTCTCCCACTGGGGAGGCTAAACGTAATTCCTGGCTGAATTGCGAAAAATCTTCGTCGATGTAATGAAAGAACATATCCACGGGAGAAAAATCGTTGTCTACAGCATCTTCGTCAGAAAAATCATAATAACTGGTGATGCCAGTCAGTGTGTAATTTCCCATTCGATAATCGAAGTTAAGGCCATAAAGCGTTTTATCGGTTTCCAGCATGCCGTCATCTCTTCCCAAAATAGATGTCGTATCGTCAAAACCAAATTCAATACCTGGGTCAGCTGCCAGCAAGTCAGGCGTAAAGTCTCCGCCTTGCACAATTTGCATGGCACTACCCATATCCTTAAAATTGCCAACTTCTAATTTTGTGGTGATATCCAAATCGTCAGTTGGTTTGAAGAGCATAGTTCCGCGCAGCGTTTTGTAATCGACTTGGCCGCCGTCGTCACCTGTATTGTTGTCAATATAGGAGGAGCGTTCCAGAGATTGAATGGCGACACGACCTAGAACTTTATCAGTGATGGGACCAGAGAAAGCACCGCTTATTTCCACTTCGTCGAGACTGCCATAAGAGACGCTGACATTACTTTCGTAAGCTTCCGTTGGCGCAGCCGAAGTGACGCTAATGGCGCCAGCAATGGTGTTTTTACCGAAGAGAATAGCTTGCGGGCCGCGCAGTACCTCAACTCGATCGATATCCATTAGTGCGCCACGGTAGTGGCGTTGTCGGCCGAAATAAGCACCGTCGACATACAATCCCACCGTTTGTTCGAAGCCAGTGTTTATGCCTGAACCCAAACCGCGAAGATATATACCGGTGATTTGGTCGGCGGTGTTGATTTGCAAGTTAGGGATATAACTCGCTAAATCGTCGAAGGTAAAAATGCCCTGCTGATCAATTTTACTGCCTGAAATTACGTTTACCGAAATGGGTACGTCTTGTAGATCTTGTTTTCTCTTTTGTGCCGTGACGATAATCTCGTCCAACATGGCTTTTTCAGACCACTCTTCTCCAGCTAATACGTTGTGTGAACTCAGTGTGCTTGATGTGAGTGTTGTGGCTGCTATTGCGAGATAGAGTTTTTTTCTTAGCGTGTTTTGACTAATCATATTGGAAATCACTTTGTTGTATTGGATTTTTTATTGCGATCAGCACTGCCGTCGAAATTGTTTGGCAAATCATGACATCAATTAACTTCAACTGAGTGGCTCTGCTTCAACTAATTTCAAAACCAGGTAAGTTAAAACTAAGGTGATGACTTTTGTGTTAAGAGATTGGGATTATGCTCAGTTGAGTCGGCCGTTGTTATAAACTGCATTTTGAGAACTTGTTGACCGTGATAGCTATAGATCATCTCCCAGTTTCCTTCCACCAGTTCATAGTCGTTTTCAAAAAAATAGCCGAATTGCCCAGCGCTAACGCCATTCACCACAGTTACCGGTCTTTTATAGCTGTAGCCCGTCGACAGCTCGCCATTTGGCTTGATCATCTGGGGGTGTTTTAATGTCCAATCGAGTTCAACTTTGCCTTCAGGCAGACCCTTAAGAAGGTATTTAACTGAAAATCCTCTGCCGATAGCGGCGGGGACCAGATTGGTTTTTTCTAACACTGTGTGTTTTGTTCCACCTTCATAGACGATAGGTGTTGTGGAGACTGGATTAACCCAGGGCACACCTTCATCTTCCTGCTTCTCATAGATACCGTATTCAATAACTTCACCAGTGATTGGACCAGCAGATTGAACGCTGCGCTGCGGAGGAATGGTTTGACAGGCAGACAATAGGAGTGAGGAAATAATGAGATTCAGAGCGGTGAACTTCATCTTCATGCCGTATATCAGAATTGACGAATAAATAGAGTTGTGATTGTAATGGCGTAGATCGTTTTGTAAAGCTTATTGTTAGGCTGATATTGAAAAAAATGTGGATTGTATTATTAGGAAGTAGAAGCTCGCTATATGGAGCGGAATGTCAGAATAAATTACTGATTAAAGTTAATAGTAGATAGCTGGCAGAGTTTCGTTATAAACCGGAAAATATTCGTTCTGACATTTGGAAAAAGGATAAATAGTGGGAAAAGGATAAATAGAAAAGGGCAACCTTTCTGTGTTGCCCTGTAATTTATAATGTTTCTTCTAAGCGTGAATTGATACTTGAGTTCGCCCTCAAATTATTAGCAACTCTCGCGTTTAAACTTAGATATTTTCTGCTTCAAAGCGCTTTAAGGCTTCTTCTTTTGCCCATTTATAATCAGGCTTGCCACTCGGTGCGCGTTTAATTTCGCTCACAAAATAGAGACGGCGCGGCAGTTTATAACGTGCGATCTGAGTGCTGCATGCTTCCTGGACCGATTCTAAAGTGGGTTCGGCAGAGCCTTTTCTCAGTTGGACCAGGGCGGTGACGCAGGAGCCAAATCGCTCATCAGGTGTGCCTACGCACAGTGTATCAAATACGTCAGGATGGGCTTTGATGGCACCTTCCACTTCTTCAGGGAAGATTTTTTCGCCCCCAGAATTTATGCACATTGAACCACGGCCTAACATTGTAATCGTATTATCATCGTGCCAAATTGCCATATCGCCTGGCACAACATAGCGATTTCCATCACCCGCTGTGATAAATGTTTCGGCAGTTTTCTTTTCGTCTTTGTAGTAACCATGAGGAATATTGCCGCCACGAGCAAGAAACCCGATACCTTCATGACCTGGGTGCAGTAAATTGAACGCTTCATCGAGCACGACCGTATCACGGCCGGGCGCTACACGTGGGCCACCGGAGTCTTTACCGGACTTGCCTTTCTCGTGTACGGTCATGCCTGTGTAGCCACTTTCGGAGGAGCCTATGTTATCCAGGATCATTACGTTGGGCAGTTTTTCCGTGTAGCGATCTTTTAGCGATGGAGAGAAGATCGCCGCAGAACTTGCAAGCACAAAAAGCGAGGGCAGATCATAGGATTTTATTTCTAAGGCATCCATCATTGGGCGGGCCATTGCATCACCCGTGATCATCATCATGTTGACCTTTTCTTTTTCGGCGATCTCCCAAATATTGGCGCCATCGAAATTTTTCTTGTCCGACATGACGACAGTATTGCCTTCGAATAATGCGCGCAGTAATCCCCACTGAGCAGCTCCATGCATTAGTGGCGCTAATTGAAAAGACTTTAACGCGAATGATCCTTCTTTAGAGCAGCGTGCCGCCATGAATTCGGCAGATTCAAGAGGCTGCTGATTTGCCATATCAATACCGCCACCCAAGGCCATAATAACGTCTTCCTGGCGCCATATTACGCCTTTGGGCATACCGGTAGTGCCGCCAGTATAGAGGACGTAAAGATCGTCTCCAGAACGTGGACCAAAACCACGATCTTTCGTTTGACCGGCAAGGGCAGTTTCATAGTTTGCTGCGTTGAGGGTTGACGCATCTTCGTTGCTATCGTCGTCGATGGCAATGAAGTGTTTTAGTGTGGGAAGTTTATCTTTTATTTCTACTAGCAAAGGAGAAAATTGTTTTTGGAAAAACAGCGCGACAAAGTCAGCGTTGTTGATCAAGTAAACCAATTCTTCTTCGACATAACGGTAATTAACATTAATCGGTACCGCACCAATTTTATAACACGCCACCATGGCTTCCGCCCACTCTGGGCAGTTGTAAGCGTAGATGCCGACATGGTCGCCCTTCTTCACTCCGACAGATGCAAGATAATGGGCTGCTTGGTTGGCCCTGTCGTCAAGGCTTCTATAGGTGAGGCGATTTTCGCCAAAGATGATTGCTTCACGTTCGGATACGTAATCGGTGACCTTCTCGTAGAGGTCTGCAACATTAAACTCCACTCTTATCTCCCTATCTTTAATCGCGCTGCTTGATCGCAGCTGAATGTCTGATGACGAGCGAATACTTACTGCATCGCGTCGTCGAAGTTTATTTTTAGTACGAATTTTGAAGGCGCATTTTATCTGAAACGGAGTGTTCGATCATCACATTTTCATTAAAGATTCTGTCAGTTTGGTGAATTGTGGCGCAAGAATGTTTTTGTTTTAAGTAAATCTACTTAAACATACGATAAAAGGCTGAGATGAATGAGTTTCATAACGCCCTAAGGTTGTTGATCAGTAATTCCATTGCTCGGTCTAGTTGTGCATCACTCACGTAAGGACTGGGGCCTAAGCGTAACTTATCACCACGGTAATCTGTAAACACATTTTGTTGTTTAAGTTTTTCACTCAGTGTTTTTGCATGCGGTGTGGTTAAAGCTAAAAATCCACCGATTTCATTCAACGAATTTACGTGAGTGCGTGAGATCAATTGTGGCGGCAAGTTAAAACTATCGAATTTCTGGATGAGGTGATTCAATTGATATTGATTAATTGCGTGCAATTGTAGTGGTGAGAGGTGTTGCTCGTTAAAAAAGTCGATTACACGACAGGCGCGATAGTGGCTGGTAGGGTCATAAGTGGAGCCGGCAAACGACCAGTGCCCAGCACCATAAGTTTCGCCGCTAGGTGTTGTTGTCGATTGCCCAGCAAGATTGCCAAATTGACTGAACCAGCCAGATACCAGCGGTTTAAGTGCTGTATCTTTAGGTATTCGCAGAAAACAGTTGCCCTCACCAAACTGACAATATTTATATCCGCCACCCACGACGAAGGCCAGCTGTAAATGCTGTTGTTTGATGGAGAAGGGCATGACGTTAAGCGCGTGATAGGCATCAACCAATAGTTGGCATTGTGTCGAATTACACGCTCGAGCCAGTTCGTCTAAATGGGGAAAACGCATTGCAGTTTCAAAAAAAACGGAGGATAGCATTACTGCTGATGTTTTCGAGTCGATTGCATTAATCACGCGTTCGCACAATGAATCGATTGGATCCACGTTTACTATGACAACATTAGCTAGGCCCTGTTGATGTAATAGATTCAGCTGGCGTTTGAGGGAATAAAATTCGCCATCAGTGGTAATAATCTTGGGGCGCTGTTTTAGGGGCAGAGCGGAAATAAATCTTATAATCAGCTCATGGGTGCTTTGACCGAGTGCGATTTCACCGTCTGTATCATCAAGTGTTGAGCTAAACCAATTTCTCAGCAGATCAGCTTTTTGAAAAGCGCGCTGCCATTTATCATCAACCAATAATGCTGCATCCTGCCATGCTTGCTCAAGACCTTGTTTGGCACAATCGGGCCATGCCTGATGGGAGTGGCCGGTAAGTAATATACGATTCTCAACATTAAAATCACCATAATACTTTGCCAATGGATTGGGTGATTGATGAAATTGGGTAGGATCAAACATGCTAAAAACTCGATCTTATTGCCCAGAGGTCGGGAAATAATTGTGCTGAGAGCGTCCCCTTTAAATAATTAACACCGGATGAGCCTCCAGTACCTGGCTTGTTGCCGATAGTGCGTTCCACCATTTTAATGTGTCTATATCGCCATTCCTGCAATGCAGCATCGAGATCAATAAAATATTCGCACAGTTGCATCATTATTGGGTTGGTTTTATAGATGTCTATCAGGATGGTTTGAACTTCTGTAGAGCCAAGATAGGGTTGTGTTACATCGCGTGTGAGGACTAAATCTGGAACGGGATAATTATTTTTTTTGAGTAGCTGTAAAAAACTATCCCAGAGAGTGGGTCGATGTAAGTGTTCATTAAGAAGCGTGTAAGATACAGATTCCTTGGGAATGTGGGAGACTTTTTGAGGATTTTTCTGGCCAAGAATAAATTCTATTACTCGAAATTGAATGCTTTGAAAACCACTAGCGCTATCGAGTCTGCCGCGAAAGGAGAGAAAGCTGAGTGGAGAGATGGTTTCCAATACTTCCACCTGCTGAATAATGGTGCGAAAGATTGCCAAGATACGTTTCAACGTACTCAATGCCTGAGCTGGCCGATTTTCTACACATACTGTCTGCAGATAACCTAACTCATGTATTAATTGCTTAAACCAAAGTTCATAAATTTGGTGGACGATGATAAACAGCGTTTCGTCGTGTTCGGGGCCTTCAGAGAGAGGAACTTGCAGGTTAATAAGTTCGCTGATCTTGAGATAGCGGTCGTAGGTAAGTTGCATGGATTTGGTCCTTAGCCGCACAGTGAAAGTAGATTTGAAAAATAGCTTTCATACCTATTATAGACTGTGGAATGGCTAGGACCAATCAGCGAACGGCAGCAACCACATCAACGAAGGTTTCATTACCGATTGCTTTGGCAAATTCAAGTGGTGACCAACGACCATCTATTTTTCCTTGGAATTGTCCGCCTGCTTCAGCAACCTGTGTGACAACGTCACTGTTTCCCGTCGTGACAGCTAAAGTGAGTATGGAAAGCCCATTGCGATCGATGGCATTCACATTCACATTTGATTCAAGAAAGACTCTGATAGTAGCTCTGTCCTCCAACATAACAGCATAGGCCAGGGGAGAAGAGTTAGTAATGCTATAGGTCTGCTCTGGGTTTGCCCCAAGTTCAATCAGAAGCTCAACCATTTTGGCGTTCTGCTCGTGAACTGCCAAGAGCAACGGCGTGTTATATCTAGCATCGACCAGATCAATCTTAGCGCCCAATTCTACGAGTTTTTCCACGCTGGCTAGGTTGCCAAGCTTGGTTGCTGTGTGTAAAGCAGATTGTCCTAAGCGGTTCTGAGAATTTACTTCAACGCCCTGATTTTTGAGTGAGTGCACGAGTAGTTCCAAGTTCTCTGTCTGTCTAAAGCGCCCGGACTCTACCATGGCGAGATTAAGGTCTGGCATGATTTGTTGGGCTTTAACTAAACTTTGGACTGCCTCAGTGCTGTTACCGCGTTTCGCGTTAACAGCCCAGCGCAGGTAGTGTGCCATAGCGTGGGTATCACTTTGGACGTCAGCGGAAAGTTTCTCTGCCATCTCGATAACACGATTATACTCGCCAGCGCTGAAGAGTAATTCTTCAGCAAACAGCGCTTTGGCTAAGCCGGTGCGGGGGGTTAGATTTATCTGGTCTTCAAATTCATTCGACGCATTTTCTAATTCTTGATTTTGCAGGAGCAACCGAGCGAGATGGCCATGTGCCACAGCTGATGGAAAACTTCTTTGATTATGCAAACGGCTGGCATTTCTGTAGTGGCCATAAGCAACGCTCCGATCATTAAAATGTTCGGCAACCTTACCCAGGTTTATAGAAAGCCATGGATCACTGGAGCTGAGAGATTGGGCTTTATTGAGTAGCTGTTGCGCTTTGTACCACTGTTTATTATTGACAGCTATTTCGCCTCGAGTAGCCCAGACGTTAGCATTTTTAGGTTCGAGACGCAGGACGGTTTGCAGCGCTTCTTCTGCTTTTTGGTAGCGTTGAACCTGATAACGCAATCCGTCGCTTTCAACTCGCTTTATATGCCAGCGCGCCAATTCTATCCAGACAGGTGCATAGTTAGGCGCAGCTGCGATAAGGTCGCTGATTTGCTGTTCGGCCTGGCGTAGAGCTGGTTTTTGCGCAGGCCAGGCATCGAGTGCGAGAGCAATTTCTTGTACCACTAATCGTTTGTTTTGCTCGATATCGATACTTTTTTTAGGCGTTAATCGGGAAGGTGTATAGAGAGGAAATTCATCTGCGATAGCAGTTTTTGTCTGCAGATTTTTTTTAAATTTTGTGTAACTGCGTATATTTTTAAGACGCATCTCTTCCTGAGTGATTTTTGAATTAATCAATGAGATCTGACTACGCTCGGATTCGGACTTCTTACCATCATGCGAGGGAATTTGATCGCGCCCACTTTGTCCTAATTCTGCAATCAGCGCATTTTTTTCTAATTCGAGATTTTCAAGCTCATAAAATACTTTTTCAGCACTTTCATCATCGGTAATTCTTTCAAGCAGTAGGAGTTCTAACTTTTTAACCACATAGAGATCTTTAAAGGCCTTTACGACGCGTGAACTAATGGTGTCCGCCTGCCCAGTAGTACTGGTTAGATCTGAGGTATCTTCCGAGGGCGAGCCCGCGCAAGCGGTTAATAATAGAAACGATATGAGAATGGATAGGCGTGCTTTTTTCATTGGTCGCCAGCTGTGTCAGGTAATGTTCATTATTATTGTTGCTAGAGAAACTGCGTTGGGTTTAGTTGCCCCCACCACTTCTAGAACTGTGTCCCTCTAGTGACTGACAGCATAGCTCAAGTGGGTCTTGGTTTAAATATATAGATTATAAAATATGCAGCCCTCTGGCGCTTTCGCTGATCGATGGTGTTGTGAGCATTTATATGTATTAGAAACAATATCTTACTCTTCTTTTCGCCTGGAACAGAAACCATTTAGACTGTTACAATAAAGTACATTTATCCCAATATCTCCCCGCAGAGAGTCGTCAAATACAGCATGAGTAAGAGCAGCGAATTTTTAGATCGAACTTTTTCTAGGTTACGTAGTACATGGACCGAAGTAAGTCGCAGCATCCGCAATAACGAAGAGTTTTCACTTTCAGCCGATCTCAACAATGACGAATTGGAAAAACTCAAAGACATGATCAATCGATGTTTGCAGGCTCCTTCTGGCGAAGTTTCAGCGCGGGCATTAGCTGCGCGAATTGGACAAAGTTATATATCGATGAGTACTCAAGGTCGAGGACGTTTCCTCTCATTACTGGCTAATGATTACGACGTTGATGACCAAGCAGTTAAAGCGGCAATCGACCGCTATCTCACAATTGAAGACACTGCAGGTTTGCCAAAAGCCAGAGCCAAACTGATGAACAGTCTGCAGGCACCGAGACTGAGATTGCTTACGCAATTTAATGCGTTACCGGAAGGTGTGAAATTTTTGGTGGATTTACGCCAAGAATTATTGGAAATGAACCTGCAAGAAGATTCAAAACTTGCATGTATGGAGAAAGATTTAAAGCGTCTCCTTGCCGCCTGGTTTGATATTGGCTTTTTGAAATTGGAACAGATTACCTGGAATTCACCGGCTTCGTTGCTGGAAAAGCTCATTGAATATGAAGCGGTACACGAGATTGCAAGCTGGAACGATCTAAAAAATCGGCTTGATACAGATCGCCGACTATTTGCCTTTATTCATCCTAATATGCCAGAAGAGCCATTGATTTTTGTTCAAGTTGCTTTGCTTAAGGGGCTTGCTGATAATATTCAAGAGCTGTTAGACCCACATGCACCGATTACCGATTTACAGTCGGCGAACACCGCAATTTTTTACTCGATATCGAACGCACAGCGTGGACTTGAGGGTATAAGCCTGGGAAATTACCTTATTAAAAAGGTCGTTGCCAGTCTAAAACGAGAATTTCCCAATCTCAAAAAGTTTGCCACCCTGTCACCTGTCCCGGGTTTTATGCCCTGGCTTGATGCTGTTTTGGAGGACCATTCAGTGGTAATTTCACTCAATAAATCTGAACAGCAAGCTCTGGATGATGCGGCGGTTTCTCTTGTGGTTGAACCGAATTTGCGAACATTTTTGGCAATGCCTGATTGGCATTTGAACCCTACGATCTCCAACGCGCTCAAGGCTCCACTGATGAAATTATGCTGCCATTATTTGTTGTCGCGGAAGGGGCCGCGCAATAAAGTAGTCAATCCAGTTGCGCATTTTCATTTGAGCAATGGCGCAACTATACAGCGCATTAATTGGCTGGCAGATTCCTCCGAAAAAGGTTTGATAGGTGCTGCTGGGTTGATGGTGAATTATCTCTATGATTTGGAAAATATTAACGTTAACAGCGAAAGTTACTCCCAGAGCGGGGAAGTAGCTATGTCATCTGCGGTAAAAGGACTGATGTGAATGTTAACGGTAGGTAATTCTGAAAGTTCCAGCTCCAGTGTAAAGACCGGGAATATCATTAGCCGCAATGTGTACCGTTGCCCCAATACGTAGGTTCTGAGCTAATCCTCTATTGCTAAATTTTCCCTTGCCGTTGGTGCCGATCGAACCCCCCGTTTGAAACTTGTTTACCTTGATTTGTTTTGTTGCGCCAGCCCCATCGCCAGTTTTTAATATAATGTTCTTTTCTACTACTGTTGCAATAAATTGATCATTAGGGGTTCCCATTGCCTTAAAAATTGCTGCGTTGGCGTCATTAGGGTTAACTGCAATATTGTTTGCTTGGCCAGCCACTGAGTCCGTGAAGCCAATGCCTTGTTGTTCAACAAGCGCGAGAGACGTGTCATACATGGTTAATCCCATCTTAAAGCTCTCATTCTTAGCATTAACATAGGGATAAACTAAGACGTTATAACCGATAATGAAGAGCACTTCGATCGCAAATATTTTTTTACATAATCGGAGAATCGGCGACATATGGTTGATAATTTCCACATCATTGTTTTAGGTTGAATTTTATATTTGCTGGAAATCTTAAAGAGTAAATTCACTATTAAGTTAAGCTCATTCCAGCAGGGTTGTCTCTGTTGGGTGCGTGCTTTTAAATTTCACTATCCAGCAATGGAAAGAATTATAACTGTTGACCGTGTTTAATGTATAGGCTGCGAGCTTCTGGAATTCCGGATTCTCCAAACAGATTTGGAATATGAATTTAAGAATTTTTTAGTATCAGTAATAGATAAAGAAACTCTTGTTAATTTCCAAGGATTCTATACCATCCGGCTATATCGGCTGATACTACCGTACAAAGATTACAGAGTTTTCAACGCACTGAAGCTGGTTTTCAACATTTGCATACTGCTAAATAACTCTCCGATAGCGTTCAGGCGATGCAGATCTTACGGCAAAAAGTCGCGTTCCAAACGAAACTTAAATAGCTAGTGTTATTGAATTTATTACGGGATGTTGGTGTATGCGGACCTGGAGTCTTGTTTGTTCGCTAGGAATTATCCTTGTTAGTTTTCTCCCTCATTTACCTTCAGCATTATTTTGCCTACCTCTTTTGCTCATCGCCCTTTGGGCCTCTGTTCAGCGCAAATTCATATTGCTAACTCCGTTGTCATTGGGGATATTTTGGGGCATTAGTTATGGCTACTATGCCGCGTCAGATTGGTTGAGTGATGAATATCATGGCAGGGATCTGTTGGTGCGAGGCGTTGTCTCCGGCTTGCCGGCTGTAACTGATAAAGGAGTGCGATTTGAATTTTTAGTTGATTCGATTTCAGATCTTAGCAAGGGAGAAGGCAATCAAACGTTACCTCGACTCCGTGTGCAAAAGATTATCCTCAATTGGTACAACCGCTATGAAATGTCTCCAGGTGAATCTTGGCAATTCACTGTACGCCTGAAACGACCACGTGGGGGTGTCAATCCGGGTGGATTTGATTATCAGAACTGGCTTATGCAAAATTCCATCGATGCCCAAGGGTTTGTGCGAGAGGGCAATGCTAATCATCGCTGGCAGCACGGTAACGATGGGTATGCGTTAAGGACTTTTATCGATCGGGTTCGCTTTAAAATTGTTGGGCGTTTGCGGGATATCTTACACGATCACCCGCAACAAGCATTAATTACAGCCCTGGTGATTGGTGAAAGCCATGAGATTACTGATCATCAGTGGCTGGTATTGCAGAATACTGGCACGCTTCATCTCATCGTAATCTCGGGTCTTCATATTACTATGTTTGCTGCATTGTTCTACTGGATTGGACGCAATATCTTACGCTTTACAACCACGCCATTACGTTATTTTTCTGCTCAGCAATTTGCTGCATTTCTCGCTGTGTTTGGTGCTGTCGCTTATTCGGCATTAGCGGGGTTTTCATTGCCGACGCAACGCTCCATGATCATGGTTGCAACCATTATGTTGAGCCAAATATTTGCCCGCAATATTTCTCTGAATAGTTCTCTGTGTTTTTCTTTCTTGTTGGTGTTGCTCTATGATCCCTTGGCTGCATATAGTAAAGGTTTCTGGTTGTCATTTGGTGCAGTGGCTATTTTGTCTTATGGGTTGTCCGGACGGATTCTAGTATCGCGTTGGAAGCAATTTTTTAGCGAGCAGGCAGCTATATTTATCGGCATGGCACCGCTGTTAATTTATCTAATTCACAATTTTTCATTGATGGCACCGCTGGCAAATTTAATCGCTATCCCTTGGGTAAGCTTTTTTGTCGTACCAGTTGCTCTAATTGGAACTTGCAATCTCTTGGTAGATGATCGGATCGCAACATGGTTTCTTTCACTGGCGGCGGATGCGATGGCAATTCTCTGGCAGTTGTTGGAAAAATTAATGGAAATTTTCGCCAATAGTCAATGGCAGGCAAATACCCCCATTGAGCTTTGGACCATAGTGTTAGCAATTTGTGGGGTCATTTGGATACTTGTGCCACGCGGTTACCCAGGCCGGTTAATAGGAGTCATCTTACTATTACCGTTGCTATTCCCTAAGTCTCAGGCACTAAAAAGTGGCGACTACCAAATAACAGTGTTGGATGTAGGTCAGGGATTGTCAGTGGTTGTTCAAACCGCCGAGCATCTAATGATATTCGACTCAGGCCCGCGTTATAACGCTAAATCAGATGCAGGACGCGGCATTGTCTTGCCTTACTTAGCCAGTATTGGTAAGCATCGATTGGATTTATTGGTGGTGAGTCATGGTGATAATGACCATGCCGGAGGAGCGCGGTCAATTGTGCAAGCGACAAAACCTCTATCTGTTGCCAGCGGCGAAGTTCCACGAGTGAGTCATATGACTGAAACTACTGTGGAACCCTGCATAGAGGGTCACTCCTGGCTATGGGATGGAGTGAAATTTGAATTTCTTCATCCTGAGCAAGCTGATCCTAAGCTTTCGGCTAAGAGTACCGAGATTAAATCGAACAATAAATCATGTGTTCTTCGTATCGCCAATCCATTGTTAACAACACTTTTAACCGGAGACATAGAATCGGTTGTCGAACATAAGTTGGTTGCCGAACATCGAGCAGACCTCGATAGCGATCTATTGATAGCACCTCATCATGGCAGTAAAACTTCCTCAAGTAATGAATTCATTCAAGCTGTATCACCGGACTATGTAGTTTACTCGGCCGGATATCAAAATTCTTTTCATCATCCGCATCCTAAGGTGACAGCGAGATATAAAAAAAATGGCGTTACGGAATATAATACGGCTTTACAGGGTGCATTGACTTTTATCAGCACCGAGGGAGAAAAATTTCCGCTAATTCAACGACAAAGAATTGAAGCTTCACGCTATTGGTACTGGCTATAAATATTTAATATAGGGTGTATCGAGCTATTCAATCCAATGCGATTAACGGTAGAATGCGGGACATTTACTAGTTGGTGCTGTGCTTAATTTTGCATCTTTTCTTATTTATGAAGTTACCCCAGCGTATGACTATAGACAGTCAAAACAAAACAGTGGTCGGAGTGTTACTTACGGTTCTGATGACTGTAATAGCCAGCACTTCTGCTGCTACATGTAAGTATCTTACCCAATTCATTCCCGTTGAGCTTTTGACTTTTTTTCAATATTCAATTTGTCTACTGCTGCTCTTACCGTTGATTAGCTCGACTGACAAGTTAGTCGTGGAAAAAGGTATGCGGCTTAATATGTTTGTAAGAGGTGTGAGTGGTCTGGGGTGTTTCTACGCCTATTATGCAGCGTTGCGTGATATTCCATTGGTTGAAGCAACACTCTTAAGAAACAGTGCGCCATTATTTGTGCCGCTAATGGCATTTTTATGGATTGGAACTGAGATAAAAATACATGATGCTGTCTCAGTTGTACTGGGTTTTTTCGGTGTTTATCTGGTTTTTTCGCCGCAAGCTGTGCAACCGGAAATGGGGCATTTCTATGCAATTCTTTCTGCCATAGGTTTGTCGCTGTCAATGGTTTCTACGCGCGTGCTTTCAGCTAACAGTCATCCAAGCACTATCTTATTTTATTATTACTTTATTTCCATCTTGGGAATATTACCTTCCACTGTGCTTAAGTGGCAGGAAGTGCCGATAAATTTGTGGCCTTATATTTTTTATGTTGGGTTATCGATTCATATTGTCATGTATCTCTACACAAAGGCGTTATCCCTCGCAAAAGCAACCGTAATTGCCCCTATAACATATCTGTCAGTGGTGCACACAGGTGTGATAGGTTGGGTTGTGTGGGGATACAAACCTGCCGTGATGAGCTTATTAGGAATGGCGTTAGTTATATTGGCAGGAATTATAGTTTCGTATTTTTCTGCCAAAGAAGAATCTACTTCGGCCCGATAATTACAATCAGACGGACTCATACTCCGGATGCTCTTTCACAGGAGAGATTAAAGAATGTTAAGACAGGATCGGGTTATACTTCCCCAAGTACCCACTCGTAATTTACAACATATCCCCGGTGATTTTGGCATACCCAACCGCATTACATTAAGGGAGGATTACAAACCCGATTTTCAGTTTTTTCCATTTCCCAAACCCAAAGACAATTTGCCACTGTCATTGTACTCTCTGAACTGAATTACCTATCAATTCGGCGATTTATCCTACTTTGCCTCAATCGGTTTAAAACCTAATGAGATTCAGGATTATTTTTCATGGATATATAATTCAGTCTTAGCGAACTAATATTTTATCCTAATGACAGAACAGTGAAGAAATAGGAAGAGATGATCAAGAGATTGTTCGGTCAATCGACAATTTAAAGATAAGTTGACCTAAATTTTCTGCTCGCACCTAGATTGGGCCAAGTGTTGTCAATATACTCAGCGTCTATAATCTTTGGCTAATTTTAAAAAATCCCTGTGATCTAACAATAATAAATTAAGGAATTTCGAGGTGGAAAATAAATTAAACATCTGTGGCGAATTGGTCGATTGGGCGATAGTTTTGTCTAAACGAGCTGTAGCCAAGCAGAGTGTCGTGTTCAAAGTGGCGTTTATCTTTACCCTAGCGACCTTTTTTATGGGTTGCACTTATATGGGTATTAAGGAAATACCTCTCGAGCAACTTAAGCAAAAATATACCAATGCCCAATCCAAATTTATTGAGATTGAAGGCATGTCTGTGCATTATCGAGATGAAGGGGAGGGCCCGGTACTGATTCTCTTACATGGTGTCTTGTCATCACTTCATACATGGGACGGTTGGCAGCATGAGCTTGGTGATCACTACCGAATTATCCGCCTCGATTTGCCGGGATTTGGTTTGACTGGTCCGTCAGTCGATGCAGAGTATAATCCTGAAAAAGCCGTGGAATTATTTCACAAGTTTGTTACCGCAATGAAGGTCGATAAATTTTATTTGGCCGGTAACTCTCTCGGTGGATTTATTGGGTGGAATTATGCTTTAAAGTATCCTGAAAAAGTTGAGCGGATGATTCTGCTTGATCCAGTTAGCTACACACAAGATATGCCTTGGGCACTGGGACTGATATCGACGCCTGTGATTGGGGATGTTGCCCGAGTAATGACTCCGAAATTTATGGTCGATATGAATGTTGAGGAAGTCTATGGCGATGATACTCGTATCACTAAAGCTGTTTATGACCGCTATTTTGAGCTGATTATGCGTCCGGGTAACAGAAGTTCCATGGTAAATGTTGCTAAAGCACTTAAGAAGTATAGGCAGGACCCTCAATTGTCTGCTCATATCAAAGATATTCAGGTACCAACATTGCTGATGTGGGGTGAGAGTGATCGCTGGGTGCCGGTACAAATGGTAGTGAATTGGCAACGTGACTTACCATCAGTTGAGAAACGAATTTATCCCGGAGTTGGACATATTCCTATGGAAGAAATTCCGATTCAAACTGCGAGAGATGCTGATCAATTCTTTCAAGCGGGCTCTGTGGTACAAGCATTCCACTTGAGTGAGTAGCAAAACAGACCTAACCTTTCTTATACACGCCCAGCTGCTGAGCATGAGACAGTGAAGTCGAAATAAATTTGCATTTAAATTGGAGATGAATATTAAATCTCATATGTGACTAATAAGTCATTTCAGACGAATGGTATTAGTCAGAAAAAATCAAAATTTTGATATTGTCTGAGCAAGCTTGCCGTTGCTAAAATCTGTGATCGTGATAATTAGCCTATGTAACTTTCGATTAGCATGTTTCTACCGATTTGGAACGCCTAAACTTAACGTTGAATTGCGCTTGAAACTTTAGTTTTTACCAACACAACTGTGGTGATTTTATGGTTAAGATGTCGGTTTATTATAGATTTAACAAAGAAGCCTATTTCGACCACGACTATTACCAGATACACCACTATCGACTCACTAAATCTATCTTGGGACAGTATGGCTTGGTTCGTCTTGAGTTGGACCGCTGCATTGCATCAGCTGGCGGGGGTGTGCCTACATTCGTTGCCGTTACTCACTGTTATTTTGAAACATATCGCCAAGCGCAAGATGCCTTGGTTCTAGGTTGTGTGCGGCTTATGGTAGATCTGCCGAATTATACCAATATTACGCCTGAGCTCATCTTAAGTGAGATATCCTCGAGCTCGCAAATTCCGACTGATGTGTTATTTACGTGAATTTGCATGGCTGTTCGGTGTTGATAATTTAGCTTTTCGACTTTCTCTAAAGCAGAACTCAATTGCAATATCACCGTACTCTGTATTAAAGGGCAGAAGAATAGTTGGTGCTTTGATCTTGTGATCGACTAAGTGTGCGGGATCCGCCAAAACACTGGGTATAGACATTTTAAAATCATAACCCTTTTTTGCGAGACGAGTTTTAGATCCACCGCAGATCATGTTGGTAAGTTCTCCAACACAGTCTTTTACTGTTAGATCGATTTCTTTATGCTTCTCATCCAATAGATTTTCAGTGACTTTTAAGATGATAGACTTTTCAAAACTTATCGCGAGTGAGCCATTGATATGATCGCCGTTCATTTCGACGATGCCTGTAACAACGCCTTGTGGCGTTTGAGTTGTTTTAAGAATTGGCTTTCCAGGCTGCAAAGGAATGCCAACCATCATGTTGAAAACATCCTGGATTGATTCAAGGATTGGGTTCACGTAGTCTGCTTTCATCGCTTTGATTTTACGTGTTTCTACTCCAATTCAACTCGTAGGTACTCTGTGTTCTCGGTATCTCTACATTTTCTGCCATATAGATTCTTGAAACAGATTTTAAGCACATTGCTGTGAAATCGCATTTGGCTTAGTAAAGTATAGTCATGCAGGCGATAATCACACGCACGTCCATTTTTATCCTCTGAGATCATGATGTGTTTTAATTGCAGAAAAATATATGTGTAATGATTGCTGCTGTTGATTCGCTATGATCCTTTGATTTTCCTAGACCTACTGACCAGAATTCAAAGTTTATAACCCGCATCAGGGCCAGCTCCTTGCAAAAGTAGGGAGCTAACCCTGAATTTTACCACTTAACTAGACAGCCACTTTCGCACTAGATTAAAGGAAAAAGCATCGTTATAAAGAACCAAGCCAAATATGATCAATGAGCTTCCAGAAATAATTGAAACATTGAGAGGCTCATTGTTAATCATCGCACCAAGGCACAACGCAAAAGCTGGAGTAATCAATGAGATCAGCGACACAGTGGCAATAGAAAGTTTCTGTAAAAGATAAAA